>Ga0224723_1000175_pt1 | contig 44042 bp, 28 predicted proteins | sample Balambano_FR2_Me_FD_161647 | JGI IMG/M metagenome (GOLD analysis project Ga0224723, IMG submission 161647) | Freshwater sediment microbial communities from Lake Towuti, South Sulawesi, Indonesia - Balambano_FR2_MetaG | ecosystem: Environmental > Aquatic > Freshwater > Lake > Sediment | place... | reverse complement strand
CAGCAGGCAAAAGAAAAAGCGGAGGAGGCAACCCTGGCCAAAAGCCGCTTTCTCAGCATGATGAGCCATGAAATCCGCACGCCTATTAACGGCATTATGGGCCTCACGCACCTGCTGCTGGAAGAACAACCGCGGCCCGACCAACTGGGGCGCCTCAACCTGCTGAAGTTTTCGAGTGAAAACCTGCTGCGCATCATTAATGACATTTTGGACTTCAGTAAAATGGAGGCCGGCAAGATGGCGCTGGAAATTATTCCTTTCAACCTACGCGAAACCATTGAACACTACGCCAACGTACTTCGGCCGCGCGCGGCAGAGAAGGGAATTGCACTTAACACAACGATTGCCAGCGCAGTGCCTGCGGTAGTGGCGGGCGACCCTGTGCGCCTCGGCCAGGTGCTCAACAACCTGTTGGGCAACGCCATAAAATTTACCGAAAAAGGTGCCGTAACCCTTACCATAAGCCACCTCGGCAGCCAGGGTACGCGGCACCACCTGCGGTTTGTGGTGAGCGACACAGGCATCGGCATAGCCGCAGAAAAACTCGACTCCGTGTTCGAAAGTTTCTCGCAAGCCGACAGCGACACCACGCGAAAATATGGCGGCACAGGGTTGGGCCTCTCTATCACGCGCGACCTGCTCCAACTGATGGGCAGCCAAATTACCGTGCAAAGCAAGCCGGGCGAAGGAACCACCTTTCAGTTCGACCTACAACTGGAGGAGGCTACGATCGACACTGCCACCCGCCAGTCGGCTGCCGGGCAAATTACAAGACGCAAAGCACAGCGCATTTTACTGGTGGAAGATAACCCCGTAAACCAGGAGGTGGCCATGAGCTTCTTAACCAAGTGGGGCCATGAAGTAACGCTGGCCCACAACGGTGCAGAGGCGGTGGAAAAAATTCAATCGCGGGCTTTCGATTTGGTGTTTATGGATTTGCACATGCCGGGCATGGATGGTTATGAAGCTACGCGCGCCATTCGCGCAAAAACCGGCAGCTATTATCAGCAGGTGCCCATTGTGGCGCTAACGGCTTCCACTACCGGCCCCGCGAAAGAGAAAACAAAAGAAGTGGGTATGAATGGCATGCTCGTAAAGCCCTTTCGGCCCGAGGAGCTGCGCCACTGGGTGGAAAACCCAACGGCCCCAGGAACTGCCGCGACTGAGCAAAACACGGCATTTGCCAAACTGGAAGAGTACACGGGTGGCGATCGCGCCTTCGCTCAGAAATTGCTCACACTCTTTATCGGCAATCTCAACGAGTTGGCAGCAGCATACGAGAAAGCGATACACCAACACGACAGCACGATTTTTGATGCCGCTCTGCATAAAGCAAAAACAACGTTAAGCCTGCTTGATTCCGATGACGTTACCCAGGCCATCAACCATGCGAAGGTGGACTTTGAACACGGTGATTATCAAAGCCGCCACCCCACTTTTCATAGTAGCATTCAGCAGTTAATCACTAACATCGAAAAAGAAATTCAAAAACTGGCCGAGATGTAGCCGGTAAGAGTACTGCCTGCCACTTTACCGGCTGTACCAACTTGCAGTGGCAACTCTCAGCTGGTTTTCTATCTTTACCATCCACCATAAAAACTTTTCGTGTTATGATACACCTTCGCACCTTCGCCTTTGCTGCCGCCACCCTGCTTTGTAGCCATTCAGAGGCACAACAAAAAGCCACTAGCATAGCGCCTGCGCTGCCCTCAGAAAATTTCAATGGCTTAAAGTTGCGCGCCATCGGGCCAGCCGTTACTTCCGGCCGCATCGCTGATTTTGCCGTGAACCCTGACAACACCAGCGAGTACTACGTGGCAACGGCATCGGGCGGGGTCTGGAAAACAACCAACAAGGGCACCACCTACACACCCATTTTCGACAACCAGGGCTCTTACTCCATTGGGTGCGTTACGCTCGACCCGTCAAACCCGGCCACGGTATGGGTAGGCAGTGGCGAGAACAACAACCAGCGTAGCGTAAGCTATGGCGATGGCGTTTATAGAAGTGACGATCGCGGTAAAACATGGAAAAACATGGGGCTGAAAAACTCCGAGCATATAGCTAAGGTGATTGTACATCCTACCAATTCGAATATTATTTATGTAGCTGCTTACGGGCCCGTGTGGAGCGAAGGTGGTGATCGGGGGGTTTACAAATCGACCGATGGTGGCGCCACCTGGGCATGCGTGAAGTCGGTGAGCGTTTACACCGGCTGCAACGACCTATTGATGGACCCGCGAAATCCCGATGTGCTGTATGCCGCCTTTCACCAACGTATGCGCAAAGTGTTTACCTACATTGGCGGTGGGCCCGAGTCGGCATTGTATAAAACAACCGATGGCGGAACCACCTGGAAAAAACTGGAGGGCGGTATGCCTGGTGGTGATCTGGGAAGAATAGGTTTAGCCATGAGCCCGGTAAATCCCGATGTGCTCTACGCCGTAGTGGAAGGCCAAGATGAGGCGGGTGGCATCTACCGCTCTATCGATAAAGGTGCAAGCTGGGAGAAAAGAAATCCGTTCGCCACCTCAGGCAACTACTACCAGGAAATCACCTGCGATCCGGTGAACGTTGACCGTATTTTCATTACCGACACCTATTACAAGGTGAGCCACGATGGTGGCAAAACGGTGGCCAATCTGGGCGAAATCAACAAGCATATTGATAACCACTGCATCTGGGTTGACCCGAACGATACCAATCACTTACTGGTAGGTTGCGATGGCGGCATTTATGAGTCGTACGACTTCGCCAAGACCTGGGATTTCAAATCGAATCTGCCGGTAGTGCAATTTTACAAAGTGGCAACCGACAACGACTACCCGTTTTACAATGTGCATGGCGGCACCCAGGACAACCTGAGTTTAGGTGGACCCAGCCGCACTACCTCGGGCAACGGCATCGTCAATTCCGACTGGTACATCACCTCTACGGGCGATGGTTTCGAATCGCAGGTAGATCAGTCTAATCCGAACATCATCTATGCGCAAAGTCAATACGGTGGCCTGAGCCGGTTCGATCGCAAGAGTGGCGAATCTGTTTTCATAAAGCCGGTAGAGCCGGAGGGTGGCGAAGCTTACCGCTGGAATTGGGATGCACCCCTGTTGATAAGTCAGCACAGCAACACGCGCTTATATTTCGGAGCAAACAAGGTCTTCAGGAGCGACAACCGTGGCGATGCGTGGACGGTAATCAGCCCCGACCTGAGTCGGAAAACTGACCGTAACAAACTTGAAGTGATGGGTCGTGTGTGGTCGGTTGATGCCATCGCCAAAAACGGCAGCACGGACATTTACGGCCAAACTACTTCTATTGCCGAATCAAAGTTCGACCCCGATATGTTGTGGGTGGGCACTGATGACGGCCTCGTGCACCTCACCACCAACGGAGGCAGAACCTGGATAGCCTTCGATAACCTGCCAGGCGTGCCCGCGCAAAGCTACGTTCACCAGATCATCGCCTCGGTAAACGCTAAAAACACAGCTTATGTGTGCTTCAACCACCACCGCTATGGCGACTTCAAGCCGTACGTGTTGCAAACCACCGATGCGGGCAAAACCTGGAAACCCATCCATAGCAATCTGCCCCCGCGTGGCAGCGTGTATTCTATTGCCGAAGACCACGCAGACCCCAACCTCTTGTTTGTGGGCACCGAGTTTGGTTTATTCTTTAGCAACAATGCAGGTCAAAGCTGGACACAACTAAAATCAGGGCTGCCCACCATTGCCGTGCGCGATCTGGAAATTCAGCGTAGAGAAAACGACCTGGTACTCGCCACGTTCGGTCGCGGCTTTTATGTGTTAGATGACTACACACCGCTTCGCAATATTAAGAAAGATGATTTCGATAAGCCGGCCATCTTATTTCCGGTAAAAGAAAGCCTGATGTTTATCGAACGCCTTCCGCTGGGCTTACGCGATAAGGGGCACCTGGGAAGCAACTATTTCGCTACGCCTAACCCCGAGCCGGGCGCGGTATTTACATACTACCTGAAAGAAGACATTAAGAAGCTGAAAGACAAGCGCAAGGAGGCTGAGAAAAACAAAACAGAAAAAAAGCAAAAGATAACCTACCCCAGTTTCGACACGCTGCGGCTGGAAGATCAGCAGCCCGATCCTTACCTGCTGTTTACCGTAAAAGATGCTTCGGGCAATGTGGTGCGCCACCTCAAAGCTCCGCCAAAAAAGGGCATGCACCGCCTCACATGGGATTTCCGTTACAACACACCTGCACCCGTGCACAATCGCTACACCCCTGCCCCTGACCAGCTCTTTGGCGGAACCGAAAAGGGTAATCTGACGGCACCCGGAACCTATACCGTAACATTGGCTAAATATGAAGATGGCGTACTTACCGATATCGCCGGCCCAGTATCGTTTACCTGCAAATTGCTGGAGCAAAGCAGTTTACCTGTTGATATGAAAGCCAATGTGGCATTTCAACAAAAACTGGCCGACCTGCGCAAAGCGCTGAGTGCCGCCAACGACTTGATGAGCAACATGCAGCAGCGCCTGCGCAACGTTAACCAAGCCGCTCTCGATATGCCCGCGGTGCCCAAAGCAACGTTGGAGAAGGCCAACAGCCTGCGTATACAACTGCTGGCGGTGGGCGTGGTGCTGAATGGCGATGACACCAAAAGCAGGCGCGAATTTGAAACCGCCCCTGGCATTAATGAACGTGTATCTGGTGCCCAATATGCCACCTGGAACGCCACCGCGTCTATACCTCAAACCTACCACGAATCATATGCCATCGCGGCTAAACAGTTTACAGGTTCACTGGCCGAGCTAAGAAAAATACATAGCGATATAGAAGCCTTGGAACGCCAGTTGGAAGTAAACCATGCGCCTTACACGCCCGGCCGCTGGCCCGACTGGAAGGAAAATAAATAAGGCAGAGCAATGCGCCTGCACCTCGACCTTCCGGAGAAATTTCTGTTTCGCACCGAACTTACCGTACGCATCAACGACCTCAACTATGGCGCGCATGTAGGCAACGACAACCTGCTTACCCTGTTGGCCCAGGCGCGCATTGACTGGTACCGGTGGCACGGCTTTGCGGATGAAAAGAGTTTTGAAGGAAGCGTTGGTCATGTGATTGCCGATGTTCTGGTGCTGTATAAAGCCGAGGCGTTTCTGGGCGATGTGCTCGTGATCGAGATAGCCGTTGCCGATGTGGGCCGCGCCAACTTCGATTTTCTTTATCGCGTTAGCCAAAAAGGCTCGGGCCAGGAAGTAGCCCGGGCCAAGACCGGGATGGTATGCTTTGACTTTACCACGCGAAAAGTGGCAGCGATACCATCAGCTCTCAGGAAGATCATTGCAAGTCATTAGTCAGGGAACATTCATCGTCATTTCCCTTTCAAAATCTCAATCTCCACCCTGTCGTTGCGGGCGGCCAGGGTGCTGTTGGGCGGGTAAATCATCATCTTCCCTCCTTCCGCTCTGGTTTTGATACGGTCCGCACTGATGCCCTGGCTCACCAGATAGTCTTTCACGATATCGGCACGCAATTGCGTGAGTTCTTTGGCCGAGGCTGATGTACGCACGTTATCGGGCGAGGTAGCAAAGAACTCCGTGCTCTTGCCCCGGGTGGTAATGTCGCGCGGCTTATCGCCATTGCAGTGGCCATGTATGCTGATTTTGTACTTCTGGTTTTCCTTCATGAGGTCTACCAGTCCGTCTAATTCGTTTTTCGATTCGGGTTGCAGTATGGCGGAGTTGGCAAAGAAGCGCACGTTGGCAAATTCGATGTAGTCGCCCAGCTTCACCTTTACCACCGGTAAATTAATTACCGCCTCTTGCGAGGGCCCGGTTTCGGCTGCCGAGCTGGCAGGGTCGCGAAAGTTTACCACGCGCCCCATTTCCTGGTAGCCCGGTGCCAGCGTAACCACCTGGTAGGTGCCGGTAGAATTAAGCGGTGCCTTGAGATATACCAGTTCGTTGGGTTTAAACACCTGGTATTGCGTGGCGTTCACGGTTTCCATCACATGTATCTCACCCGTCACCGGCTGACCGGTTTTATTGTTCACCAATTTAAAAAAGAACGGCTTGCCCTCGGGTTTTTTCTCTTCAGCGGCTACCGGCTTCAGCAACGCAGAGTCGATGGGCGGTTCCTTTTTCGGCTCTTCTGTTTTTACCGGCTCGGGTCGTTTCACTATCTCAACCGGCAGCGGGTCCTCCCCGGGTTTTTCCGCCACCACTTCTTTCGGTTGCTCAACCGGCTTTTGGAGAGCCACCTCTTCGGCAGGTTCCAGCCCCAGCGACCCGATAAACACCCACACATCCTTAAACTCTGTCTCTGCCTTCACTTTTATATCAAAAGCAAAAGCCTGCCGTTTATCGGTAGTGTGTAGGATATACACGTAATACAATTGGTTGGCGGGATTGATGGCGTACTGACCATTAAAATTTTTGCGCGTGGCGTAGTCGGCCCACCGCACAGCATTGTTTTGATTGGCAAAGGCCCCGATCACCACGTAATACTGCCGTGGTGATTGTGCCAGGGCACCAGTATTGAACAGAAGGATGGTAATCAAGCAACAAAGAGCCGTTCGCATACGTAGGGGGTTTACGTTTCGAAGGTAGGAAAAAAGAAAAACAGGCTGATATTTAATGCCGCGCCAGGGCGGCCACCACACGGAAGAATGGTGCCTGGATTAGTCTTCTACAATCTCAATCTCCACGCGCACATTGCTTTGCGCCAACGCATGCAGCTTGTCGTACACGGGTTTTTTGCCGCCCCAGGCTTTTACATGCAGGCGGTGGGCATGAATGCCTTGCGCCACCAGGTAATCGCGGATAACAGCAGCGCGCTGCTCAGAAAGCTTCTTGGCCGAACCATACGCGTCTTTCGTGTCGCTAAGCGAAAAGAAATTTTTGCTGTCGCCCATCTGAATGATTTTACCCGAAGCGTTGCCATTGGTGTGGCCATGTATGCGAATTTTGTACTTGGGATTTTCGTCCAGCATTTCTTTCAGGCTGTTCACCTCGTAGCGCGACTCCGGGCGCATCACGGCAGCATCTTTGAAAAAATACACGTTGTACATCACCGCGATGTCGCCTTTCTTCAACCGCACCAATTCGAAAGGCACGGTAGTTACTCCGCTTTCCTCCGTCAGCGTTTCGTTCATCGACACGTTGTTGAAGTCCACCAGTTGCTTCACTTTCCGGTAGCCAAACACCTCGCACTGAAAGGCGGTCATTCCGTTGCTTGCCGCGGGCCGTACCTGCACGGTTTGGTTTGCTTTGTACGAGGCCACCTTCTTTTGCTTCTCTGCGTCCATCACATCTATGTCGCCTTCCAGTGGTTTACCCGAGCCGGAGCGGAATACTTTAAAGTAAAAAGCCTTGCCACCTGCCTCGACCTCCGCTACGTTGGAGGGAGCGGGAACAGCTGTAGCAGTTGTGATATCGTGTTGCGCTCGCGCAACGGCAGCGTTTTCATTCGCGGAGGGTTTAACAACGGGCGCAGATCCGGCTGCGGCAGCCACAAATTGCGCTTTATCGTCTGCCCTCACGGCACCGATGGTCTGTGTGGTGAGGGGGTTAATGTCTCTGCCTGCTATGCGGGGCGCCTCATCGCCCAACGCACCTGAGTATACCCATGTATCGGCATAAGCCGAGCCGGAGCGCAGCTTCAGGGCTTCCTGAATCGCAAGTTGCCTGTCGCCCGTGTGCAGCACGTACACATAATGCAACTGCCGCGCGGGATTAAGCGCATACTGGGCATCGAGCCGGCTTTTCTTGGCATGCTGCGCAAAGTGAACGGCATTTTGAGGAATGGCGAAAGCACCAATCACCACATAGTTCGATTCGCCCTTTGGGGTAGGGTCATCGGTTCCAAAGGTTTGCGCGCTCAGCGACAGTGAAAAAAATGCTAAAACCAAAGCGTGTTTCATAGTTCTCAGGGTTTGTGGCCACAAAAGTGGGATAGTTAAAAAAATGGTTTTCATTGAAACAGTTCAAAACCTTACATACCAAAGAGTTATGGCGAAGTTAAAGAATTAACTATGATATCTCAAAATTTTAAAAATCAATGAGTTACATTCCAGATGCCACCCAGAAGTCGGTTTGCAAGGTTTCACCATATTCATCTACCAGCAGCAGCGTGTGCTTTCCGTGGCCGGGATGGAGCGCGAGCCGATGTGAGTTTTGGGTTGATCCGATAAAATTGCCATCTAAATGCCAATAAATCATCAGGTTATCTTGCCTGTGGGCAGCCTCAAAAATCGTTTGACTGGCCTGGCCCGTTAGCTGCCGGGGTATAAAAATGGTGGCGTTAGGCTTAGGATAGACCAAGTCCATAGCCGCCAGGGCAGAAGCCACCTGGCAGCCCTGGCGGAAGGGCGGCAGCGGGCGGTAGCCATGGTTTCTTAATTTATAAAAGTGTTCCTGCACGGGCGGCAACACAAACCAACGAGCCGGGTAAAGATTACCCAGGTGTTCGCAATCGGCATGCACCCGATACTGTTGGTCGGCCGACAGGTGTACCAGCCGGTGGTAGGGGCAGGCCTTCGACTCCAGGCCGCGCGCCACCGCATAAACCGAATCTGTCCCTTCGCACCAGGCCGCAGCCCTGAAGCCGCTCTTGCTGCACACCACTATCTTCATCAACTCCCGGGCAGGCCGCTCGAACCAGTCATTGCCCGGCAAAAGGCCGAAAATGGAAAAAAGCACAGGCGCGGCAGCCTCAGTTCCGGTAAGACCGGGCCTCCCCTCGCCATCGGCATTGCCTGTCCATACGCCCACGGCATAGTGGGCATTTACACCCACAGCCCAGCCATCGCGATAGCCAAAGCTGGTGCCCGTCTTCCAGGCAATGGTTTTGGCACTGCTAAACTGCTGCCACCCGGTTTCTTCACCCGGCCGATACAACTCTTTCAGCACCTCGAAGGTGAGCCAGGCGGCACCGGCTGAAATTACACCGGTGGCCTGCAAACCAGGTGGCAACGAATCGCTCACCATCAGGTAAGTGGGTGCATGAACATCGGCCCGGGCGTAGCGGTTGGCACCTGGCCGCTCAAAGTAGAGGTTCAGCGTGCGCGCCAGCGATGCATAGGCACCGGTAACCTCAAATAACGTGCTTTCGGCACCACCCAACACCAGCGACAACCCGTAGTGGTGCGCGGGCTTTGATAATGACTGGAAGCCCATGGCCCGCAGCAGTGAGTGGAATTTTTCGTATCGGTATTGTTGCAGTTGGTGCACGGCAGGCACGTTGAGCGAGCGAATAAGCGCCTGGCTGGCCGGCACGGCCCCGTCATAGTCGCGCGAAAAATTTTTGGGCACAAAGCCATTGATATGCGTGGGGATGTCGGGCACCAAACTATGCGGCAACGATTTGCCTTCGTCCAGCATGGCAGCATACAAAAAAGGTTTTAATATGCTCCCTGTACTGCGCGGTGCACGCGCAACATCTACATCGTTGTGATGTTGTGCGTTTGTTTCCTCCACATTGCCAACATAAGCCAACACGCTGCCGGAGTTAACCTCTACTACCACCGCAGCCGCGTTAAAAATCTTATTTGCCGCCAGCCTCGGCTGGTGGTCGGCCAGCACTTGCGAAACCTGCCGCTGTAAGTTGCCGTGCAGTGTAGAGGTAATGCGTTGCTGCGCGAGGCCCTCCTGCCGGGCGCGTTGCAGCAGGTGCGGAGCCAGCCTTGGCAGCGCATAAGGCTGGTGAGGCAACGGCTCTGCCAGCGCCAGATCATACGTGAGCGAATCGATTTCCCGTTGCGCCAGCAGCTTGCGCAACAGGTGGTTGCGCTTCTGCAGCAAGGCCCTGCGGTTGCGCGACAGGTGGATAAGCGAGGGCTGGTTGGGCAACACCGCCAGTGTGGCAGCCTCGGCCCACGTCAGCTCTTCGGCAGAATGACCAAAGTAGCGCCAGCCTGCAGCTGAGAGTCCAACAACGTTTCCCCCAAACGGAGCGTGGGCGGCATAGAGTTGCAGAATAGCATCTTTGCCGAGCCGCCACTCCAAACGCGTGGCCAGCACCATTTCCCACACCTTGTTCCACCAAGTGCGCGCGGGCCGGTTGCGCGACAGTCGCACCACTTGCATGGTTAGCGTGCTGCCTCCGCTCACCACTTTACCCGCACCCAGGTTCTGGCGTACGGCACGGGCTATCGCTAAAAAGTCGACACCGGGATGATGCCGAAAGCGTTTATCTTCGAACAGCACTAAAGCTGTAGCGAATTTCTGTGGAATAGTAGTAGCTGGCGGAAAGCGCCACTGACCATCGGAGGCGATGCTGGCGCTGAGCAGTTCACCTTCGCGATCGTGCAACGCGGTGGCGTAAGGTGGCGTAAACAAAGTGGCGGGCAGACAAAAGTAGTAGCCTGTGGCGAGTACGAAAAACGCCATCGCTACGTAAAAACTCTGCCTGCTAAATAATGCCCGAATGCTCACTGCACACCACCGAATGTTCCTGCTCAAGGCGTTGTCGCACGACTTACCGTTACCTCGCGGCCTTCAGTGCGGCTGTACACGCTGCGATCGTACATCGCCTCGCAGCTTACTGCAGGCAGGTAAAACTGGCCTGCGTAGCTGGCTGTGAGGAGTACCCTGAATGTTTTTGTTTCATTGGGTCGCAGGTCGAAGTAGGTGTACACGCGGTCATCGCGGATGTCTTGATACGCAGGCGTATCGCTCTTCAGTCTATCTTCTGCATCGGTTAGCCGCAGGTTGTTAACCTCCCAGCCCGAAGGGAAAATCTGTGCCAGCGCCAGATTTTTATAGGCCGCGCGCACACCGGGATGGGCAACACGCACGCTGGCGACAAACTCCTGCCCCTGCTCCAAAGTGGCGGGGTCGAGCGCGTTGCCGTCAATGTCAGTATAGCCAACATCCATCCGCAAATTGTTGTCGGCCGCCTGCTCACTGCCGCGAGACGGTATGCCCTCGGCTATCACGCGCACAAAAAGCGCCTGCTTGCCAAGGTTTTTGACTTTGAGTGGTGCCAGTGCCGACAGCTTTACCTGCGCAACCGGCAGGGCTGTGGCCGCGGTAACTTCTTTGGCATTGGCCAACGCGTACGAAAACTTCAATTCACCCCCGGTTTGATTGCCGGCAAACAAGCCCACTGCCTTTAGCGCCCACGCAGTGGATTGTGTGCTTAACCACTCGTTGGCATTGCTTAGAGATTCAGACAGCCGCTTGACGATTTCGAACGCCCGGGTTCGGTCGTTGAGCAGCAGCAAGGTTTCGAGAATGATCGCTTCATCGCGCACCTGCGAGCCGTAGGAATAAGCCTGTTCCTGGTAGGCGCGCGCCTGTAGTGGCAGGTTAGCGATAATGGCGCGCGCAGCTTCGGGCTGCCCGGCCCTCGCGTACGCTGCGGCCAGCATCCACCCCGCCACCGGTGGCAGCGCTGTCATCTCGCGCAAGCGATTCATGGCACTTAGCTCCGCCTCGCCCGCCAACGCCAGTGTATACAACCGGTAAGCCTGCAACAACTCGTTGCTGGGCAATTCGCGTGCGTTGCGCCACCCCCGGGCCTTCTCGCGCTGATACTTCTTCCAGCGCTTCAACATATCGGCCGGCACCAGGTAGCCACGGCTGCCTGCTTCCAGTAGAAAATGACCGGCATATGAGGTACCCCAGCTATCAGGTTCTTCAGCCCCCGGCCAGTACGCAAAGCCGCCCTCACGCAGAGCCAACATCTTCAACCGCTCAATGCCCGCCTTGATGTTTCGCTGTGTGGTGGCCCGCTCGTTATCGGAGAGTACTTTTACCTGATCGAGGTACAACTGCGGAAACACCGAAGAAGTGGTTTGCTCCAAACATCCGTAGGGATATTGCATGAGGTAGCGCAAGCGCTGACCCAGATTTACAGGCGGTAGCGTAGATACCTCCAGCATCGCGCTATTGGTACCCTCCATGCCGACCGGTTTTACAGTGGCGCTCCACTCCTTACCCGGCTCAAGCAAATAATCATTTACACGGGTAACAGGCGGGTTAGCATGCCGTACCTCCACGGTTACCACATCGGTGGCACTGTGCGCACCTGCGGTGGCGGCAACTTCAAATGTCACCTTGCCGGTTAGTGAACGGACGGCCGCGTTGAAGTAAACCGTTGCATCGCTGCCCGGCATTTCTACCACCTGTGCCGATGGGCCAAGCACCGAGGCTGGCCCCTTTACCTTGAGGCTAATGGAGGCCTGCCGAATACTTTTTTCGTTCGCAAACACCGTTATGGGCACCCGCAAGTTTTCTTCAGGCCCCAGCACCCGAGGCAAAGTGGCGAGCACCATGAGTGGCTTTCGCACAGGCGTAACCTGTTCAGCCTTGCCATAAGCACCTTCATAACCGGCCACCACCATCGTTTTTACCGAGCCGATGTAGGCTGGCATGGTGAACGTATGCTGTCGGCTGCCACCCGCGAGCGTGTAGGGGCCGAAAAATTTCACTACGGGCTTAAACCGATTGCTTTTGGCATCATCTTCGTTCGCTGCACGCAAAAATTCGGCACCACCTACTGCCAGCAGCCGTTCGATTTTATTTCCGTACGCACCGATTACCTGGTCATAGATATCCCACGTTTTAACACCCAGCGCCTCGCGGGCATAAAATTTACTCCACGCATCGGGGGTGGCAAAGCGGGTAATGTCCAGCAAGCCTTCGTCTACCACGGCCACAGTGTAAGTCATCTTTCTGTTCTCCTTTTCGGAGATGCGTATGCGCACTTCGCCCCCTGGTTCCAACTCTTTGGGCAGAGAAATAACCGGTTGCAGCCGTGACTTCGGATTTTCGACCTGAATGGGAATAACGCCATACAGGCGCATGGGCAAATCGTTTAGTGTTTGCGCGTGCGGTTGTAGCAGCGTTACGTTTACGAACACGTTCGGGGCGAAGCGCTCTTCCACATTAAGTGAAAAAATATTGTCGCCCTTTTTGGTTTCAGTCCAATACGTAGCCAGCACCTGGCTGCCATTTTCGATGCTGACCAGCGCCCGGCCTTCGCCACTGCCGGGAATAACAATGCGTGCCTTTTCGCCCGCCTGGTAAATGGGCTTGTCGGATGAGAACGACAACATGGTAGCACCCTGGCCTTCGTTCCGTGCACGTCCGGCCCAACCCGGCCAGTCGATATACACTACTTTAGCGGTGCTGTGCCCTGACTGCGGATCGTAAGCCCTTACCAGAAACCGACCCCACTCCGGATACTTCACTCTGAACCGCCACGCGCCTTTACCGTTCACGGTGTTCACGGTGCCGCTGGCCACGGGCTCGGAATAGCTGTCGGACATGTAGTTTGCTTCGCTGGCAGACGAGGCATCCCACCACCAACGCCATTCAATTTTATGAAGGCTCAACTCAATACCCGTGCGCGATAGCGGCTGGCCGTCTGCATCAACCGTCACCACGTCTACACGATGCGTGGTGTCGGTAAGTAACATACCGCGGGCAGCATCTCCCTTAGGCAAACGTATGCCTGTGTACGATTCATAGGGATAGAAAGGGATGGCAAACTGGTCGATGCTGAAGTTGCCACTCTCCTCAAACACTTTGCCGCGAAACAACGCATTTAGTCTTCCTGGCGCCTGGCCCTGTAGTTCCAGTTCAGCATTCACCCGGGCGAAGCCGCTGGCATCGGTGTAGCCATCAAATACCGGACGGGTTTCGGCATAAAACTCGCGCGTGGGATCTTCGAACACATGCTCGGGATACTGCTGAAACTTTGTTTCGCTCTTCACCAGTGTAACATCAAAAACAGCGCGCAGATTTTTACCGGGTGCTCCATGCAGCCAGTTTACGTTCAAATTTCCCGACACGTTTGTGTTAGCCGCGGTGATTTTGTCTACGCCAAAATCGAGATTGATTTTCAGGCGGTTGGGCTTTATCGTTTCAATTTTGATCGGCTCAGTGAACGTAGTGCCGCCCACTTTCACACGCGCCTGCCAATTGCCGGTGGGCGCATCGGCATCGGTGGCCGTAGCAAAAGAATAGAAGCCATTCTCTGCAACAGACTTAACCAGCCGGGCAGAAACATGCCCTTGCGGATTTTGCAACTCGAAGATAACCGGGTGTGCGGGCGGCAGGGTTTTGCCTTTGTCTTCCAATATGAAAGTGAGGTAAAGCGAATCGCCCGGGCGCCAAACGCCCCGCTCGCCATACAAAAAGCCTTTGATGCCTTTGGCCACTGCTGAGCCGCCCACATTAAATTCGCTCATCGAGAGCGCATCGCCATCGGACACGCGCAGGTAGCCACGCTGCACACCGCTGGTTGCCACCACCAGGAACGGCTCACCGTCAACGGCAAAAACCGCTTTACCATCGGACGCAGTAGAGGCCGATGCCAGCGGCTGAAGTTGAAAATCAAACGCCTCAATTTTCACGCCCGACAGCGGTTGGGTGGTTTTAAGGTCGTTTACCACCACTACCATGGTGCCCTCTTCACCGCACTTGGCCAGCAGCCCCAGGTCGGAAGCGACAATATTCTTCTTAATGGTGCGGCTGCCATTGTAATAAGAGGCATGACACGGATTATCGCGCTGTTCCCAATCGTAATCATCGCCATAATAGTAATCGTAGTAGGGGTCCCAGTTGCTTTCCTCGGCCGCGTTCCAATCCGTCACCGCCTCCTCTTCGCCTGATACTGTGGGTACCGAACCATCGCAGGTGAGCACCGCTTGTGATTGCCGGAAGGCGAGCCTTACCTGGTAAATGGCCCCGGGCTCCTGGGCGATCAGCTCACCAAGGTCGAGTGTGAACCTGTTCCATTTGCCGATGTCGGTGAGGCCCGTGTTGTCTAAGGCGATGGTTTTGTTTACTACCGGGCGGCCTACTCTGCGCAACTCGTAGTCGCCCTCCAGCGCGTTGGCCTGGAAAAACTGCAATACGTTCGACTGAAACACGCGGATGACCTGCACATCAACCGCTCTCAGGTTTACTGCCTCAAAGGGCAACACCAAACCCTCGCTTCCGGGTAAAATATTACCTTTTCCGGTGAATCGTACCGCGGGGCTAAGCTGATCGAATGTTAGGTCGGACAGAAAATCTGCAGCCATTTTCTTATTGATGACATTGCGAATGCCCTGTTCAATTTGCAGAGTGCGCGTGCCATTTTGGCGCACAGGCGGATAAATGCGCAGTTCATTTCCTTCCATTGCCATCTCTACATCGCCTACATCTCTGAGCGACACCAGGCCGTTGAGATTCTGTGTTTCGCTAAGCGGATCGGAAAACTGCACCACCACATGCTGTGCGCTGCCCTGTTCAACGCGTACCTGGGTTACCTTAAAGTCGCCAAGAGCCGGGATGGGTAAAACATGGGTGGCATTGCCGTCTACGTTGAGCGGAGACCCGCTAACACTCAGCGTTACTTTACTTTCCCCTTCAAAGCGTTGCACATCGGTTACGGTGAACAAGTGCTGACTACCGGTTGAGGTATGTGTCCACGTTATCGGCAGTGCTTTGCCTTGCTGGGTGGCGCTAACCATTTTCTCTATCGCAGCCGCATCGGCTACATCGGCAGTTTGAATTTCACCTTCAATCACCTGGCGTTGACGCTGGTCGGGCGAAACTGCTTTTACGTTGAGAATACTGACTTCAAAATTTTGAGGAACTACCTGCACAACATAATTGAGTTGCTCCAGGTTGGCCGGCAGGTTGCTAAACAGTTGCGAAAGGGTAAACGAAACTTGTATTTTCTGCCCCGATGGCAGCGGCTGCGCAGGCCGAAACTCCACCGTGCGCGCGTCTACCCAGAAGGCCTCGCCCTGCACGGACGGAGAAAAGCGAAACAGGCGGCCACGCGCGGTTTTGCCAACAACAGAAGAGTCGGCCACATCGCGTGTAAACACCAGCCTGATGGTAGAATTAGACCGCAACATGCCAGCCGAATACGAGGCTATGTATTCTGAGAAAGCGGGTGAAATAAATGATGTGGCGGTGACAGAGGTTCGGGGGCGCACAGCGTAAAATACCAGCGCGATGGCGATCAGCAGGCCGCCAGTCGCGGCCCAGAATTTCCAGGTAAACTTTTGCATGGGGTAGCGCATTAGGAGCGATGCAAAAGTTCAGCATATTTTAGGCAGGGAGCAAGTTATGGTGACAGCTAAAAAATTCGTGGGCCGACCGCTTATCTGCCTATACGCGCGCCTCCACTTTGTTCATCACTTTGGTTTGTACCTGTATGGATTCATGGTGTACCAAGCGCAGCAGGTCGCGCATAAAACCTTCGTCAAGCCCCATGGCCTTACCGAGTGCCACGCGGGTATGAATAATTTCTTCCCACCGGTTTACCTGCAGGATGGTAACGTTGTTGTCTCTTTTGTACTGGCCTATCTTTTCGGATATTTTCATGCGGGCCGCCATTTTCTGCATGATCTCGTCATCGAGTTGGTCGATCTGGTCGCGCAGCAACCCCAAGGTGTCTTTAAAAGTCTTGCTGTCGCTGGATACTTTTCGCACCACCAGGTCGCCCACGATTTTTCCAAATACTGCGGGTGTTACCTGCTGTTTGGCATCGCTCCAGGCTGCATCAGGGTTCAGGTGGCTTTCGATCATCAACCCGCTCATGTCGAGATCGAGCGCTTTTTGCGACACCATAGCGATGAGGTCGCGGGTACCCGAGATATGGCTCGGGTCGCAGATCATTTCTAACTGTGGTATACGTGTTTTCAATTCGATGGCGAGATCCCACACGGGTGCGTTGCGGAATGGCCCTTTCTCGAAGGACGAGAAACCACGGTGAATGGCCGCCAATTTGGTAATGCCAGCCCGGTTGAGCCGCTCGAGGGCGCCTATCCATAACTCTAAGTCGGGGTTTACGGGGTTTTTCACCATCACGGGCACATCCACACCTTTTAAAGCATCGGCAATCTCCTGCACAGAAAATGGGTTTACGGTAGAGCGGGCACCCACCCACAAAACGTCAATACCCATTTTCAGGCATGCCTCCACATGTGCCGCATTAGCTACCTCGGTGGCTACGGGTAAACCGGTTTCGTGTTTCGCGGCTACCAGCCACTTCAAGCCCTCTTCGCCTGCCCCCTCGTACTGACCGGGGCGTGTGCGCGGCTTCCAGATGCCCGCCCGCAACACATGTACTTTGCCGGTGGCAGCCAATTGGCGGGCCGTGGTTACCATTTGCTCTTCCGTCTCGGCACTACAAGGCCCGCTGATAATGAGCGGGCGGTTGACGTTTAAGTGCGCTGCAATCGACTTTAGTTGTAAATTCTTCATGGTGCCTGTTGATCTTATGATTTAACAAAGGTGTTTTCAGGTTGTTGACTTTTTCTGTTCCATGCCATCTAAAATCCCACGTATCTGGTTGGCATTGGCCAATATGCGATGTAGCTCGCGGGTATCGCGCTTCATTAAGTGATAATGAAACCGCTGCAGGTGCATGATGTACTCAAGCAGAGCCTGACTGAGGTACTCCAGGTTCTGATCAAAAATGGGCACCCACATATCGGGTGAACTTTTTGCCAGCCGCACAGTGGAGGCGAACCCGCTGCCAGCCAGGTTGAAAATATTCTTCACATCTCTTTCGATGTCCAGCACGGTTTGGCCGAGCAGAAAGGAACTGACGTGTGAAAGATGCGACACGTACGCCACGTGGCGATCGTGCTCTTCGGGTTCCATAAAAATGGTGGTCATGCCCAACGTTTCAAACATAGCCAGGGCCACCATCAGATTCTCCGCAGCTGTTTTTTCGCGCTCACAAATAATATTGGTTTTGCCGGTGAACAGGTTATCGAGCGCAGCCGATGGCCCCGAGTTTTCAGTGCCCGCAATGGGGTGTGCCGCTACAAAATGGGCGCGCACAGGGTGATTTGCTACGGCTTTACAAATTTGCGATTTTGTGCTCCCCACATCTACAACCGTTGCCCGGGTGCCCTGTTGTAACACCACCGGAACCACCTGGTGCAGCACATTTACGGGCACGCTCAAGATGATGACATCAGCCCATGAGGCAGCTTCTTGCAACGAGATTATTTTGTCTACAAGTTGCAATTTCAACGCCTCTGCCGCGTGCGCCTGGTTTTTTTCTACTCCGGCAATTTCCGTAGCCCAGCCCGCCTTGCGCAAATCACGCGCCATGCTGCCGCCAATCAATCCGATACCCACAACGGCCAGCTTCATATTTCTTGACGGATTGCGTGTTGGTAGCTGTTCTCAAGTTGCCACTGCTGTAGGCGCTGCAAGGCCTCATTCAACTTTGCCTCGGTAGCGCACAGCGACAGGCGTATAAACTGCCGGCCGTTGTTACCAAAAATAAATCCGGGTGTAATAAACACACCAGCTTCATGTAGCACACGGTTGAGCCACGCTTCCACATCTGGTGCCGGCACGGGCGCGCGTCCCCATAAAAACAAACCCGACTGATGCTCAGCACAGTTGCAACCCAACACCCCCATAATTTTCGTTGCTACCTGCTGGCGCTGGCGGTAGGTGGCATTGAGTGTGTCAAACCATTCGGGGCCGCTGTTCAACGCCTCTACTGCTGCGTGCTGCAAGCCCAGAAACATGCCGGAGTCCATATTGCTTTTTACGCGCAGCACGGCATCCACATATTCGCTGCGCCCCGCCAGCCAACCTATGCGCCACCCCGCCATGTTATGCGATTTGCTGAGCGAGTTGAGTTCCAGCGCCACGCCTTCAGCGCCTGCCGATGCAAGTACACTGCGTGGCTCTTCATTCAAAATCAGGCTGTAGGGGTTGTCGTTTACGAGCAGAAAATTCCGTTCGCGCGCCAACGCCACCAACTCCGTTAATTGCTGCAGCGAGGCAACGGTGCCGGTGGGCATGTGCGGAAAATTAATCCACATCACTTTTACACGCGATAGATCGCGCTGCCGAAGGGAAGTCACATCAATGCTCCAGCCCGTCTCTTCTTTGAGATCGTATGTTACGGCAGTGGCGCCCGCCAGTTTGGTCACAGCCGCGTAAGTAGGGTAGCCGGGGTCGGGGATGAGCACTTCATCGCCAGGGTTCACAAACGCCATGGTGATATGCATAATGCCCTCTTTAGAGCCCATAAGGGGCAAAATACTCTGTTCTGCATCAAGGCGCACTCCGTATACGCGCTGCATAAAGTCGGCAATAGCCAGGCGCAGGGCAGGTGTGCCTTTGTAATTTTGGTAGCCGTGGTTGCCAGGCTGCTGTGCGGTGTGGCACAGCGCCTGAACTACTGCCTCAGCGGGTGCCAGGTCGGGGCTGCCGATACCGAGGTTGATGATCGGGCGTTCGGGCCGATCGAGTCTGCGCACCTCAGCCAGCTTGCGGCTGAAATAATACTCCTCTACGCCCCGTATTCGTTTGGCAGGTTCAATCAGCTTCATATCGTTCCATTAAAATTTCATTACAGCCTTTTTATACTCGCCCAACACATTGAGGTTGCGGGTTTGGCGTAAAACGCGTTTCAGGGCGGCCTCATACTTGGCTTTGCTTTTCCATTCCACATCAATATGAATGGAGTATTCCTGCGGCCGTCCGACCACGGGTATCGACTGAATTTTACTCAGGTTGATGTCGTGTTCTTTCCATACTAACAGCACATCGGCCAGGCTGCCCACTTCGTTGGCTACTTCAAAGCACAGCGAGGCTTTGTTGGTCTGGGCATGGGCCGACTGCTTCCTGGACAGTATCAAAAAACGGGTAAAATTTTTCTTGTGTGTTTCGATACGCTTTTCCAGAATTTTCAATCCAAATTTTCTGGCTGCCTGCTCGTTGGCGACTGCTGCGGTGTTGCGCAACTTTTCTGTCTTCACTCGTTTGGCCGAGAGGGCCGTGTCATTGCTTTCGCGGATGTCGATGCCATTGAAGCGCTGCAAGTACTCGGCACATTGGCGGATGGCCATGGGATGGGATTCAATTACGGTGATATCACTCAGCTTTACACCAGGCAACGCCAGCAGGTGCATGTGGATGGGCAGGTAAATTTCACCCACGATAGAAAAATGATACTGCTGCAGCAAAAAGTAATTGGGCAGGATACTGCCTGCAATGGAGTTCTCAATCGCCATCACGGCATAATCGCAATCGCCTTTTTTTAACGACTCGCACAGGTTGTGAAAGGTTAGGCACTCTACTGTTTTCAGTGGCGCGGCAAAATAAGTCATGGCTGCCACCTCATGAAAGCTGGTGGCAATGCCCTGTATGGCTACCCGCAGTGTTTTGTTTGCACGTCTGTTCATTGCCATCAAATAAAAAGTCCCGGCTGATAACCGGGACCTTTGTGAGTTTGTTTGTTTCGTCTATTCGTTAACAAAGCGATCCTCGTTTCAGTCCCGTGTGGGCTTGAAAAAAATAGTAATAAAAATAAAATCGCTTGCTGTTCATCTTTTTTCCGACAGCTAAGAAAACGCAAAAAACCTGATCGCGCAAACAGCCCAGGTAAAAATTGCAGAAAAAGATGCCATAAACTAACTACTGTTAGTAGCTTCGTTACTGAAACCAGTAGCTTATGAAGCCAAACTATTTTATATCAATAACAGTGTTGACGCTGGCCGCAGCCTGCTCCAAGCCGGCCGACCATCCCCACCACCACGACCACGGCACGAGCGACAATCCCAACCAGGCGCTCTACAATCAGGTAATGGACCTCCATGACGAAGTGATGCCCAGGATGGAAGATTTATACAAAATTAAGAAAGACTTGCAAGAGCAGCTTGCCAACGCGCCTGCGCTGACCCCTGCCGAAAAGGACGCGCTGGAAAAACGCCTGGCGCATGTAGACTCGGTTGCTGAGGCGATGATGGTGTGGATGCGGCAGTTTAACCCCCTGCCCGATTCGGCCGATCAGGAAAAAGCGCGCGAATACCTGGAGGTAGAAATGGAAAAAATTAAAAAGGTGAGAGACCTGATGCTGGAGATGCTGGAGAAAGAAAAACTGGAGTAACGGGAATAATAGAAGTCATCTCAAAAAGTCAATTAGTCATGCTGAACTGTTTCAGCATCTTGTTTATTTAACCCCTGATGCAGATTCCGAAACGAGTTCGGAGTGACAAGTTCTATTAACATGATTTTTGAGATGACTTCTGGTAAAAATCAATCTACCAGCCTTTCTTAATGGTATCGCAGATGTACTGCACCTGCGCCACGCCCATGTGGTTATGCAGTGGCAGCACGATGTAATTTTCTTCCACGGCATCCATGCACGGCAAGTCATCGCGCCTGCCTCCCAGCACGCTGTAACGGTCGTTGCGATAATGCACCTGGCCCGATTCGATGTTGTTGGCACGCAGGTATTTCATAAACTCCACGCGCTTCTCCACCATGGCGGTACACAGCCAGGCCGCATGCGTCCGGTCGTTGTGGTTGGCACCAATCAGGGTAATGCCATTCGCCTCTTTTAATCCTTCGCGGTAAGCGGCAAACAGTTGCTGGCGGTGTGCCAGGTTGGCATCAAACTCCTCCAGCGCGGCAAGGCCCATGGCCGCGCCAATGTCGGTCATCTGGTATTTGTAACCCACCTCCCAAATATCGTTTTCCCATGTGCCCTTCTGTTTGTTCGAGCGGTCGATACCAAACCAACGTATCCGTTCGGCTTTTGCCACCAGGTTTTTATCCTGGATCACCAACATACCGCCATCGCCCGTGGTGATGTGCTTGATGGCCTGAAAAGAATACATGGTGAAAGGCGAAATTTCGCCCACCTTTTTTCCGCGGTAAGTGGCCCCCAGCGCGTGGGCGGCATCTTCAATAACCGGTATGTTGTATTCGGCTGCGATCTGCAACAGCTCGTCCATGTCGCAGGGCAGACCACCGTAATGCACGCACACGATAGCTTTTGTCTTCTCGTTCACCAGCTCGCGTACGTGGCTAACATTGATATTCAACGTTTCGGGGTCTACATCGGCAAACCTGAAGTTAACGCCCATGTATAAGAAGGGGATGGTGGTGGCCGTGCAGGTAAACACGGGCGTAATGACTTCATCGCCTTCTTTCAGGCCGGCTAGAATGTAAGCCAGGTGAAGCGCATCTGTGCCCGACCCCACAGCCAGCGATGTTCCTCCGCCCGCAAAACGTTTGGAAAATTCCTGTTCGAATTTTGCCACACGCGGGCCCTGCCCTATCCAGCGGCCCTTCAGTACTTCGGTAACGGCTTCAATGGCCTTGGCGGGAATGTTGGGATAGAACAGCACGATGCCCTCGTCTTCCTTCATCACGGGCATCTCATTCATTGGTTTTTCCTTCACACGGTTCACGGTCTATAGGTCAGCAATAAACCGCAAGTTATTTCATTTCTGGCGTTTTGCCATAAAAAGCCAAGTTTCAGCCGATGTTGGGCTGCGGCTTTGTATGCAGGTAAGGATTTATGCGCGTGGGGTTGCCCGTTTGCGGGCCGACTTTTTCATCAGTTTTTCCAGCGTACTTTCATGCAGAATACGCAGGGTTTCATCGCGCACCCCGATGAAGGCATCGCGTATGCCACAGGTTTTTTCATCACGGCACTCTTCGCAAGGTTCGTAATAGTTGAGCGACACACACGGCAGCATGGCAATGGCTCCGTCCATCAAGCGAATGATCTCAATCAGGTTGACGTCAGCCGGTTTTTTGTACAGGTAGTAGCCCCCGCCCTTACCTTTCTTGCTATGCAAAATTTTAGCGTTGCGCAGTTCCAGGAGAATGGCTTCCAAGAATTTTTTGGGTATGTGCTGCTGCTCTGCAATTTCTTGTATGTGAACGGGGCCTTTTTGGTAGCGTTCGGCCAGATAAATGAGCGCGTGAATGGCGTATTTGCACTTTTTAGATAGCATAACCAGTGGTGAAGTTAGAACGATTTACGCGAATAGCCGTGCAGTTTGCTACTTTTGTTCCCGCATGGGCGGGCAGCACAAGCCGAGATAGCTCAGCTGGTAGAGCAACGGTTTCGTAAACCGTAGGTCGTGGGTTCAAGTCCCATTCTCGGCTCAAAGGGGTTTGTTAAACATCACAAAAGTGATAGTTTTGCAGCCCTGTTTTTCCGGTAGGCGACCGGGACAGTTGTAAGGTGAAATGTCTATGCCCAGGTGGTGAAATTGGTAGACACGCTACTTTGAGGGGGTAGTGCCGCAAGGTGTGCTGGTTCGAGTCCAGTCCTGGGCACAACCTACGCAAGCCTCACTCCACGGGAGCGGGGAAGAGTGATGGTTGTACAAGAGACTTTAGTGAAAGCCGAAGTGGTGAAATTGGTAGACACGCACGTTTCAGGGGCGTGTGGCGAAAGCTGTGCGGGTTCGAGTCCCGCCTTCGGCACAGCCAAAAAAGGAGCTCGCGGGCTCCTTTTGCTTTTACAGCGGGATATTGCCGTGCTTTTTCCGCGGCAGTTTGGCTGCCTTGTTTTCCAGCATGAAAAATGCGCGGATCAGCTTCTCGCGGGTTTGGTCGGGGTAAATTACCTCATCGATGTATCCGCGGTGGGCGGCCCGGTACGGATTGGCAAATTTTCGTGTGTACTCGTCTACTTTCTCATTGAGTTTAGCTTCCCGATCGGTTGCCTCCGAGATCTCTTTCTTAAAAATAATTTCGGCCGCACCTTTAGCGCCCATCACGGCAATCTCGGCCGTGGGCCAGGCGTAGTTCATATCCGCCCCGATATGCTTGCTGTTCATCACATCGTAGGCACCGCCATAGGCCTTGCGGGTAATAACAGTAACGCGCGGCACCGTAGCCTCTGAAAAAGCATATAACAACTTGGCTCCGTTGGTGATAATGGCATTCCACTCCTGGTCGGTACCGGGTAAAAATCCGGGCACATCCTCCAGCACCAGCAGCGGAATGTTGAAGCAATCGCAGAAGCGTACAAACCGGGCCCCTTTCACGCTGGCATCTATGTCCAGTACGCCAGCCAGGGCAGCCGGCTGATTACCTACGATGCCAATGCTGCGCCCTGCCAATCGGGCAAAGCCCACCACAATATTCTCGGCAAAATTTTTATGCACTTCAAAAAATGACCCATCATCCGCAACACCTTGAATAACCTCGCGCATGTCGTACGGCTGGTTGGGGTTCGGTGGTACCACGGTGTTAAGGGCAGGTCTGCTTTCGTTACCGGCCGTGTACGGCAAAGCGGGCGGCAGGTCTTCGCAATTCTGCGGAATATAGCTGAACAACTGGCGTATCTGGTTGAGGCACTCCACCTCGTTGGCACACGCAAAATGCGTAACGCCACTCTTAGTGCTATGCGTGGTAGCCCCGCCTAATTCTTCGGCCGTTACATTTTCATGCGTAACCGTTTTTACCACGTTAGGGCCGGTAACAAACATAAAAGAGGTGTTCTCTACCATGAAGATGAAATCGGTCATGGCGGGCGAATACACCGCGCCCCCGGCACAAGGGCCCATGATGGCCGAGAGTTGCGGCACCACACCCGAGGCCATTACGTTTCGATAAAAAATATCGGCATAGCCCCCCAGCGACACCACGCCTTCCTGAATGCGTGCCCCCCCTGAATCGTTGAGGCCGATGACCGGTGCGCCATTCTTCATGGCCAGCTCCATAATTTTGACAACTTTCTCTGCGTGCGTTTCAGAGAGTGAGCCGCCAAACACGGTAAAATCTTGCGAAAACACATATACCAGCCGCCCCTGAATAGTGCCGTAGCCGGTAATGACGCCATCGCCCAGGTAGTACTCTTTGTCGAGGCCAAAGTCTTTGCTGCGGTGCATTACAAACTTGCCCAGCTCTTCGAACGATCCTTCGTCAAGCAGCAATTGCACGCGTTCGCGGGCGGTTAGTTTGCCTTTGGCATGCTGCTGCTCGATGCGCTTCTGGCCACCACCCAACAGGGCTTCCTGGTTTTTGCGCTCCAACTCATTAAATTTTTCCTGAAGAACATTCGAGGTAAGTGTACGTTGGCTCATATCTTTCTGCTGAAAGTGCCAAATATACCCCATTTTAGTGTTCGTTTGCGTTTATAAAAGCCTGCCCATCGCGTGAACAAAACAGCTGTTATCGATCTTGGCACCAACACTTTTCATCTCTTGATCGGCAGTTGCCGCAACGGGCAGCTGCATATTTCCGCGCAGGAAAAAGTAGCTGTGAAAATCGGCAAGGGCGGCATTAACCAAGGCATCATCACCCACGAGGCGATGCAGCGGGCAGTAGCATGCCTTCGAAGTTTTAAAGAGGTCATCGACCGCCATCGTGTGCAAAACGTGCTGGCGTTTGGCACCAGTGCATTGCGCAGCGCCCTTAACGCGCCCGAACTCGTTGCCCGCATTGCAAATGAAACCGGTTTTCAAATCCAAATTATTTCGGGCGAGCGCGAAGCCGAGCTGATTTATGCTGGCGTGCGCGCTGCCGTGCCACTGGGCGACCAACCTAACCTAATTGTAGATATCGGGGGCGGCAGCGTAGAATTCATCATCGCGAACCGCACTGAAGTATTCTGGGAGGTCAGCCTTGAAATAGGCGGCCAGCGACTGTTAGAGATGTTTCAGAAACACGACCCCATACTGGCGGATGAGATCGCGCGACTGCATTTATATTTAGATGCTGCCCTGCAACCCGTGTGGGGTGCACTGGCGCGCTATCAGCCCGAAACGTTGGTGGGCTCATCAGGCACGTTTGACACATTAAGCGAAATGTATTGTGCTTCAAAAGGGATACCCTACCCGGCACACGTGCCGCAAACTCCATTGACGTGGGAATATTTCAGCGAAGCGTTTAACGATTTGGTGGCGCGCAACCGGGCCGAGCGGCTGGCCCTGCCGGGGATGATCGAACTTCGCGTAGATATGATTGTAGTGGCCTGCTGTCTGATCAGGTTTCTATACCTGCACCATCGCTTTCGCGACATTAAAGTATCCACTTACTCGTTGAAGGAAGGGGCCATGCTGTCGGCCATTTCATAGGAAGATTGTTTCAGCGCGATTCTGAATTAATCTACCGATAAATCTAAGACAGGAAGTGATAAAACGTTTAAATTTACACCGGCTATCACGTTGATATCGACAAAAACCATATCACTGTCCCTTCTGGCAACCTTCATTTTCGCCCTTTTTACGGGCGTTTCGTTGCAGCTGCAATTAAAAGCCATCGGTATTTCGCAGGAAATGGCGTGTAAGATAACCCCCACCCATTCTGCAGCAGCGGTTCTAAACCTGGTGAGGGAGTCGCTGGAAGACTCGGAAAACCGAAGAACGACTGTAACAGCCGAGGCAGATGTCATTGAGAATTCCAGCGCGGTAACACGTCCGTTTTCTAACTCTGCGTTTGCCTCTGATTTCAAACATCCCTTCAACTGCGCTGGCAAGCTCTACCTTCGCTACTGCCGGCTTTTGATCTGAAGGACTTCGGCTTTTCTGTACGTCTGCCTTACTAAAAGCAGGCCTGTATCTCAGTTCGCACTCTATAGCGGAGTGTTTTTAATATCATTTCATTTCAAGTTTATGAAAAAGCTAATGCTCATTTGTCTGGCCGGTTTTCACATCTGCCACGCCTCGGCTCAAACAGCCATCACCCCGGACTCCAGCGGCCAGCAAACACTGAGTTTCAAAGAGGCTAAGGCCCGCCTATTAAAGGCTAATCTTCAACTGCTGGCCTCCTACTACGATATAAATATTGCAAAGGCGGAGTTAATTCAGGCTAAAGTCTGGAATAACCCCTATTTCGTATTCAACGGAGATTTGTATTCCAATGAAACAAATGAATACTTCCATTTCAGAAATCAACATCTTTTGCAACTAGAGCAAACGTTCTCCTACGCAGGGAAACATACCAACGCTGTGAGGCTGGCCAGAGTGGGGATAGAAATGGCAGAGAAACAGATGGAAGATGTGTTGAGAAGTTTGCTGTTCGAATTAGGTAACACCTACAGTGATTTGGCTGCGCTACAGGAAAAACAACTTCTATACGACCAGGTTATTCAAAGCTACGACAAGCTGATGGATGCTACGCGCAAGCAGCTGGAAGTAGGCGCAATAGCCGTAACCGAAGCGGTGCGATTAGAGTCGGAATACCTGGCAATTAAAACTGAAGCGCTGCGCAATTTTAACGAGAAGCAAAGGGTTATCTCAGAGCTTAAAACGTTACTGCGTATGCCAGAGGCTACCGCATTTCATGTGGAGCAAAAAGCACCCCTGATCGGTGAGGAGTTTGACGTGAATACACTTATTGATCAAGCGCTAAATCAAAGACCCGACCTGCAAGCCGAAAAGATTTACAAGAAATATCAAGAAACTAATCTAAAACTTCAGCGCTCGGTAAGTGTTCCCGATGTAAAATTTGCCTATCAACCCCGCGATCGGGGAAGTAACTACGTTCGTCCGTATCAGGGCTTTAATGTGGAGGTCTATGTGCCACTTTTCGATCGCAATCAAGGACGAATTAAAGCTGCAGAGTTTAGTGTAAAAAAATCAATGTTGGAATTTGATCAATTGGAAAGTCAAACGCGAAATGAAGTTACGGCCGCTTACCAACGATACAAAAGTTCGAGCGCTGGTTTGGCAAACTATAAAACTGAATTTTTGGAGCGGCTTAAAGATTTGAATAGAAGCACAAACGAAAATTTTCAGAAGAGAAACATCAGTCTGCTGCAGTTTATTGATCAACAGCGAATCTACATCCAAACCAATTTACAGATGATTGAGCTGAAGCAGCTCTATATCGACAACATTAACGAGCTGAATTTCTCCATCGGCACAAACCTTATAGAGTACTAAACCACGTTAAAATATTTAATGTCATGAAATCACATCAAAACTTTCTTACGCTTCTCATCCTTGGGTTGGCCTTACAAGTTAGTTGCACAAAAGAAGAAAAAGCAACCGCAACGGCAGCGCCCGGACAAGAGACCAAAATCATATTCACCGATGTTCAAATGAAGGGCATAAAAGTTGAAACCGTAAGTGAAGTTCCGTTTGCTGAGGAATTTGCAGCAGTGGGCGATGTCAGCTTTGATGAAAATAATGTCGTGCGAATCTACCCGATCGTCAGCGGTACGGTTGAGAGGGTGGATGTTTCATTGGGAGACTATGTGCAGCGTGGGCAACTTTTAGCTACCCTGTTAAGTACTGACATTACTACATTTCAACGCGATTATAATGTAGCTAAAGCTGATCTAGAAGTTGCCGAAAAAAATATGACTCGTTCCCAGGAATTGTACAACAGCGGTATGATGAGCGAGAAAGACTTTGCCGAATCAAGAAAAGATTACACCAATGCCCAATCTGATTTTAATGAAAAAAAGCAAATCCTGGAATTGTATGGCGGCTCCTCGGACCGCCTGGATGCCATGTTTAGAGTTGTAGCGCCTCGCTCAGGTTATATCGTGGAAAGAAATATCAACGAGGGAACACAAATCCGAACGGATAATAATACAGCCATCTTTACCATCTCTGACCTAAAAAGTGTTTGGATTTGGGCGAACGTTCACGAAAGCGACATGGCAAAAGTAAAAGAAGGTGACCGGGTGAGTGTCACCACTATCGCCTATCCCAACAAAGTATTCAACGGATACATAAAGAAAATCGGAACCATGCTTGATCCAGCATCAAGAGTGATCAGGGTTCGGTCTGAATTAAACAACGAGAACGGCATGCTAAAACCCGAAATGTTTGCTACCGTGACGATCACCTCCCAAACCAGCGAAAACGTGTTGGCTGTACCGCAAAAAGCCCTGGTGCTGGAAAACAATAATTACTACATCATGCGCGAGGTGGGCGCAAATACCTTTGAGAAAGTTAAAGTGACCATAGACAGAAAATTTCATGATATGGCCGAGATCACCTCAGGACTGACGGCAGGCGATAAAATAATCATTGAGGGCTCATTGTTCGCTCTGACCGCCTACAATCTAAAATAATCTTCCAGCTTCATTTGACTTGATACAATGAATAATCTGATAAAAGGAATCATTGCTTTCTCCTTAAGCAACAAGATTCTTGTCTTCCTGGCCACGGTAGTAGTTATTGCTGCCGGTGCGCGCAGTTTTATGCAAACGCCCATCGAAGCGTTTCCTGATGTGATCAACACTCGTGTTGTGGTTATCACACAGTGGCCCGGAAGGGCAGCAGAAGAGCTGGAGAAATTTGTTACCATCCCCATTGAAACTGAAATGAACGTGGTGCCGGATAAAACCAGCCTTCGATCTATTTCCCTATTTGGCCTTTCGGTGGTGACGATATTCTTTGAAGACCACGTTACTGATTTTTACGCCCGCCAAGTTGTGTTCAACCAGCTTCAAAACATGACGCTGCCCGAGGGTGCTGACGTGGAGGTACAACCCCCCTCAGGCCCTACTGGTGAAATCTACAGATATACGCTGGCAGGCGATAATAAGTCCGTCAGGGAACTAAAGGAAATTCAGGACTGGATTATTGATAAACGGATCAAGGCCGTGCAAGGCGTAGCAGATGTAATCAGTTTTGGAGGCGAGGTAAAAACATATGAAGTAACACTGAATCCAAACCTGCTTAGCTCTTACAACTTTAGCCCTGATGACGTATTTGAGGCACTCAAAAATAACAACAGCAACATCGGAGGGGATGTGATTGAGGGGGGAACACAAACCTATTTGGTGCGTGGCCTAGGCCTGGTGAGTGCCATCGAAGACTTAGAATCAATCATTATCGCAAATGTGAACGGTACCCCGATTCGCATCAAAGATGTTTCAACAGTAGCGGAATCCTACAGGCCTCGCCTGGGTAAGGTGGGAAGAGGAGCGGAAGAAGATGTTGTGGAGGGCATTGTTCTGTTGAGAAAGGGTGAAAACCCCAGCGAAGTACTAAAGCACCTCAATGAAACTATTTCAGATTTAAATAATCGCGTACTTCCCGATGGCGTAAAAATTGATGTTTTCTACGACCGCACAAATCTGGTAAATCTCACTATCCACACCGTTACGGAAAACCTCGTAGTAGGAATGCTGTTGGTAACCTTCATTCTCGCCATATTCCTTCTTGATTGGCGAACAACAGTTATTGTTGCCATCATCATACCGCTTGCCCTTCTTTTTGCCTTCATCTGCATGAAGATAAGGGGCATGTCGGCCAACCTATTGTCTATAGGCGCTATTGATTTCGGAATTATTATTGATGGTGCGGTAGTGATGGTGGAGGGGGTGTTTGTGTACCTGGCACACAAACAAAATGAAATGGGCCGTGAAAAATTCAATGCTGCGTCAAAGTATGGCATGGTAAAGCACGTGTCGTTAGAAATGGGTAAGCCTATTCTCTTCTCCAAACTCATTATCATCACCGCGCTCATACCCATTTTTGCATTTCAGAAGGTGGAGGGCAAAATGTTTTCTCCCCTGGCTTATACCATGGGCTTCGCGCTCGTGGGCGCTTTGATTTTCACGCTCACATTGGTGCCGCTTTTGTGCAAGATTCTGTTAGGAAGAGATGTTCGCGAACGGGACAACAAGCTGGTAGCCGGCTTAGGAAAAATCTATAAACCCGCTTTAGAATGGTCGGTAGCCAAGCCCAAGCAGAGCATTCTTCTAGCGGTTTCCATTTTAGTGGCCAGCCTGTTAGTGGGCACACGGCTGGGAACTGAATTTCTTCCACAATTGAATGAAGGCTCGGTCTATGTGAGAGCGAGCATGCCTCAAAGTATAGCTTTCTCGCAGGCCAACACCATGTCAACGCAGATGAGAAAGGTTTTTGAAAAATACCCTGAGGTGCGGGGTGTGATTTCTCAAAATGGACGGCCAAATGACGGAACAGATCCCACCGGATTCTTCAACGTTGAATTTTTTGTCGACTTGTATCAAAAGGATGAGTGGAAAAGAGATGTCACGAAAGATGAACTCATTCGAGAAATGCAGACAGAATTTGCTGCAAACTTTCCGGGCGTAGTGTTCGGCTTTTCTCAGCCCATCTCAGATAACGTGCAGGAAGCTGTTTCTGGGGTAAAGGGTGAGATGGCCATCAAAATTTTTGGCGATAACCTCAGCAAGATTGAAAAAATTGCAGATAGCGTTCGCAACATCATGGAAACCGTGCCTGGCGTGCAGGACCTTGGCATTTTTAAAAGTCTCGGTCAGCCGGAACTCCGGGTAGAATTAGATCGTGGAAAAATGGCCCGCTACGGGGCAAGTGTGGCCGAAGCCAATAATATTATTGAAATGGCCGTTGGCGGCAAAAAAGTTTCTACTTTTTATGAGGGTGAACGAAGATTCGACATTCGCGTGCGGTATTCGCCCGAGTTCAGAAAGAGTGAAAAAGAAATCGGAAAGCTTCTGGTGCCTTGCGCCAACGGCACAAAAATTCCGCTCAGGTCTATTGCCGAAATAAAATTAGAGAATGGTGCTGCATTTGTTTACCGCGAAGGCAACCTGCGCTTTATCCCAATCAAGTTCTCGGTACGTGGCCGAGACCTTGGTAGCACCATTGCAGAAGCGCAGCAAAAAGTGAATGAACAAATAAAACTTGATAAAGGATACTCCATGACCTGGAATGGTGAATTTGAAAATCAGGTGAGAGCAACTAATCAATTGAAAGTAGTTGTACCTATTTCCATTCTCTTGATTTTCATGTGGCTGTTCTTTATGTTCAATTCGGTTAAAGACGCCTCTATTGTTTTATTGAATGTACCATTTGCTTTGATTGGCGGAATATTTGGTCTTTTTCTCACCGGAATAAATTTTAGTATTTCGGCCGGTGTCGGGTTTATTGCATTATTTGGTGTATGTGTTCAGAATGGCGTTATTCTTGTTGCTGTATTTAATAATAATACACAACTCGGCATTCCATTAACTCAAGCAATTGTACAGGGCGCGATGAGCCGCGTAAGACCTGTAGTGATGACTGCCCTCATGGCCGGGCTTGGCCTTATGCCGGCCGCGCTATCGACTGGAATTGGCTCAGAAACACAGAAACCATTAGCCGTTGTTGTCATCTGCGGCTTAATCTCCGCAACGATACTCACATTGGTCACGCTACCAGCCATTTATTACCTGTTACACAAACACAGCTTTGCACGCAGCATTGAGGAGGAAGAAGAAAAAGACTTTGAAGATTATGAAGGGTAAAAATATAACTGAAATGAAAACCATATTTTGTGCTTTGGCTATTCTGGGATACTTACTTCCAGCAGCAAGTACCGCCCAAGAGAATGATGCTTCTACACCCAGGCAAAGCATTCTTGCCGAAGCTGAGGTTGAAAATCCATTTAACAAAAAATTAAGGGTTGGCCTAAGTTGGAATCAATATTGGGGCATCATTAAGGGAACAAATTTAGAGAAAGAGCATTTTGCTAAACCTTGTGTTGGCGCCAGTCTACGAGCCGAATATTATCCCCTTCCCTTCATCGGGGTAGGGATGGGCTTTGGCGTACAACAGCGGGGCACGGGGCTTATCAATGAAGACCGTGTAGGCGGACCATATACCAAACCCTGGCTTGGCTTGCAAGGCGACACGGAAGACTCCACGTATCGACAAAGGTTGAGAATGAATACGATCGAAGTACCCGTAACCTTATTACTCAGAACACCCAAAGACGTTGTTCGAGGATTGAGGTTAAGCGGAGCTGCCGGGCTGGTTTGGATTAACAATGACTATGTTAAGGATTTCTGGCACAAGCCTGAGGACGGGTTTCACACCATTACCGATGTTAGTGATGACTACATTAAACAAGAATTTGGCTTTCAATGCTCATTAGGGACAGATATAGATGCTGGTCAGACTCTTTTTCAGGTTCATTTAGTCTATTCAAGGGGCACAAAAAACGTTTACAAGATTGGCCCGGCTGATGGCCGCGTGGAAACATATGGCTTCAGGGTGGCCTGGTTGTTTTAATCATCTGTTTGATAACCTTCGGTTGCATTTCATCGCACCTGGCTTAATGTCGAATTGCAGAACACGGCTTTGATGCAGGCGCTCGGGTAGCGCTTCGATCGAAAATTCAGCCTGATCTTTCACTCTGGATTGGCCTGGCGGATCGAAATTTCAGTCTTTGGTCTCCCTCGGTCATTCGGTTCGGGGTTATAAAAAAGAAAACTGAATTGATTAGATTGGCAGCTAATCTATTCAACCAATGGTCGGTTTTTGTATTCGCCTGCTCCTTTTTTCCATCGTGCCCACGTGGTCATGGGGCCAGATATCCTTCTTCAACATGCCCAACCCAGATATGCTTGCTCACCCCGGGGCAGCCTATGTTGAGTACGACCGGTATCAGACACACAAGAAAAATGAAACGGTAAATGCCTCGGTGGTTCGCTTCTCCTTTCAGGCAACAAACTTTCTGGAGGTGGGTGCTAATACCTGGTTCAACGCTGACCATCCCCAAGATCCCAACCGCGTGGTGCTGGCCACCAAGTGGAAAGTAGTATTTTACAAAAAGGGCGATGTTACAATCTCCATGTCGCCCGGAAACTGGAGCAGCCTGTACTTTGCCGAAAACACGGCAACCAAACACTTGCTCTACAATTTTATCGGGTTTACACACCAGGAGGGACCAAAAGCATATACCCGGCTAATGCTCGGCGGTTACGGCAAATTTATCGGCAACATCAGAAACGATACCTATGGCGCCATTGCCGGGCTTGAGCACAGGTTTAATGACCGGATCGAGTTCGTGGCCGACTACTTTCAGGGATCAGGCGAGGGTTTTGGTTTGGCTACCGGGATTGTTTATTATGCCATGGACGAAGGACATAACCTGCCGCTGTATTTCGCTTATCAATTCGATAATGACAGCAGGCTGAACGACCTGATTCTTTTTCAAATCGGGTATTTCTTTTCTGTCGTAGACAAAAAGTAAGGTCATGCGGTTACTGTGTGTCCTCCTGGCCGTTCTTTTCTCGCTTCGGCTTACCGCTCAGGTTACGCTCTCAGATGAAGCCGAAATATTTGTGATCACCTGTGGGCCCGATGTAAACGAGTTATACTCCGCCTTCGGCCACAGTGCCTTTCGCGTGCGCGATCCTCAACTCGGCATTGACTACGCCTTTAACTATGGCGTATTTGATTTCGACCAGCCCAACTTCTACCTCAACTTTGCGCGGGGGCGCAATTTTTACCTGCTCGCTGCTTACGACTACCAACGGTTCGAATCCTCGTACCGCAACGCCAACCGTTTCATTCACGCACAAAAACTCAACCTCAATCGCGTGCAGCGGCAAAAAGTTTTCAACTACCTGGTGTGGAATGCCCACCCCGACAACCGCACCTACCGGTACGACTATTACCACGACAACTGTGCCAGCCGCATACGCGATGTGTTGCATTCGCAACTGAGCCCTGACATAACGTGGGACAGTACGTTTTTAACCGGCCGTCACTCCTTCCGCGAAAAAACCAATGAATACCTGGGCACGCTGCCGTGGGGCGACCTGGGCATTGACGTATGCCTGGGCTCACCCATCGACCGGAAGATGACGGCCTGGGAATATATGTTTCTGCCCGACTATGTAGAAATGTTTGTGGGCCACGCCCGCATCCGTGGCGACTCGTTGGAAATGCCGTTGGCGGCCGAGACACAGATTGTCTTTGAAGGTAAGCCGCAGCAGGCCTGGGTAGCTTTTGTTCATCCTTGGGTGGCTTTTGGCGCGCTGTTGGTGGTTGCGCTCGCACTCAGTGTCTGGGATTGGCAACGCAAGAAGTTGAGCCGCTGGTTTGATGTGTTCTTGTTTGGCGCAACAGGTCTCATCGGTTTGCTGCTGCTCGTGCTCTGGCTGTTCACCGATCATCACGATGCGGCAATGAATTTTAACTTGGTGTGGGCTATGCCCCTGCATGTGTTGGGGGCGGCCCTGCTTTTGCGCAAGCCCGGATCGGTTGTGAAACACTATTTTCGTGTGGTGGGTTTACTCAGCGTGCTGCTGCTGGCAGCGTGGCCGTTTCTGCCCCAGCAACTAAATGTTTTTCTGTTGCCGTTGGTGGTCGCCCTAGCAATTCGCGGGCTGATTGTTTCCTGGCGGGTTGCTCAAAATAATCGCACCGCTGCCGCTCAATAACTAAAAAAGTAGAGCGCGCATCACATCCAAGTAGCTTGAAATCTACAAATGTATCGGGCGGTTGGCGGTGGCGGCCAGGCACGCTTCTTTAAATGCCTCCATGTAGGTGGGGTGCGCGTGGCTCATGCGCGAAATATCTTCGGCCGAGGCCCGATACTCCATGGCCACCACACCGGCAGCAATCATATCGGCAGCGCGCGCTCCAATAATGTGAACACCCAGAATTTCATCGGTGGCTTTATCAGCAAGAATTTTCACCAGGCCATCCAGGTCCATGCTGGCGCGTGCGCGGCCCAAGGCCTTGTACGGAAAGCTACCGGTTTTGTAGGCGTGGCCTTGTTCTTTCAGTTGCTCTTCGGTAAACCCTACACTGGCAACTTCAGGCCAGGTGTACACCACACCCGGTATTAAATGGTAGTTGATGTGCGGCTTTTGCCCCGCCAATTGCTCGGCTACATAAACTCCTTCTTCCTCGGCTTTGTGCGCCAACATCGCGCCACGCACCACATCGCCAATAGCGTAAATATTACTGATCTTAGTTCTCAGGTGGTCGTCAACCGGAACTTTTCCCTTGTCTAATTCTATGCCTACTTTATCCAAGGCCAATCCTTCGGTGTAGGGTCTGCGGCCAATGCTCACCAACACATAGTCGCCTTTCAGTTCAATGGCTGTTCCCCCGTTTTTAGGTTCGGCTTTTACGATTACTTCCTTCCCTCTGTTTTCAACGGCTGTCACTTTGTGGCCGAGGAAAAAATCCATACCCAGTTTTTTGGTAGCCTTTTGTAGTTCCTTGCCCATGGTGCCGTCCATGGTGGGGATGAGGCTGTCTAAAAATTCTACCACCGTAACTTTAGCACCAATGCGAGCATAGACTGATCCCAACTCCATACCGATAACACCTCCGCCAATAACGATAAGATGCTTGGGTACTTCTTTTAGCTCAAGTGCCTCAGTGCTGGAGATTATTCTTTTCTTATCGAAGGGGGCAAACGGGAGGGGTGTTGGTTTTGAGCCGGTGGCGATAATGATGTTGTCGGCTGTGATGGTTGTGTCCTTTCCGTCTTTGCTGATGTTGATGGTGTTCTTATCTACGAACGAGCCCACACCGGTGTGCACGTCAATTTTATTTTTCTTCATCAGGAATGCGATGCCATCCACATTGGCCTTCACCACATCGCCTTTGCGCTTGATCATTTGCGCGAGGTTTACTTGAGGCGGGTTGATGTCGATGCCGTGCTCTTTGAACGTATGCTCAGCATTGTGAAAATGCTCAGACGAATCGAGCAATGCTTTGGATGGAATGCAGCCCACGTTGAGGCACGTGCCCCCTAAGGTGCTGTACTTTTCGATGATGGCGGTTTTCATGCCCAGCTGTGCACAGCGAATGGCGGCCACATATCCACCGGGGCCGGAGCCGACTACGATGACGTTGTATTGCATAGATCTATCCTTTGAGAATATCTTTCAATTTTTTTAATGTCCTGTGATCTGAAATTTCAGTTAAAAACTCGATGAATCTCACCCGCATGCCATAATTTTTCTACACCCTCAGGAGCGAGTGGAGGGTGCTCCTCTCCATTGATAAACCGAATTTCTTCAAATCAATGTTTTTGTCCTTGGCTAACTTTATTGTTAATCCCTCTAAATCTGGCCGAATGATGAGTAGCCGATTGCCATCAGCCTCTACGTAAGAAATATAGTCATCGGAGTAGACAGGGGAAGTGGCGAATACTCTTTTCAGATATGAATCTTGCGCAGCCCCTGGGTCTTCGTCAATTACCCCCAAAAAACCTGACTTTTTTTGCAACCTCTTGCTAACGTTACTCCTGCCGCTTGAGTGGCCGCCACTTAATTGACTTGAATTCGATCCTAGAAAGCGCAAAAAAGCTTCATCTGCAAAACACTCAAATAAAATCATAATTCCAATAAGCGATTGAAATTCAAGAACACATCGCTGGACAGATTCAGAACCTCCTCAATACCCTTCTCAGTTAGCGGATGTATTACGGTACTAAAGTTCTCCATTTTTGTCAAACAGATACATAAATCACCAATAGGTGTTTTTTCAATGATGGATTGCAAAAAATACGGATTGTGCGTAGTCATGAAAAATTGCTTCTGGGTATCCAAAGCAATTTTCTCAGCCAAAAACTTGGTATAGTAGGGAAAGACATTTGACTCCGGCTCTTCAAAAATCAAAGTCGAGTCCTCCCTATTCGTTTCTATTGCCGCGAGGAAAAAAACCATACGTTGCAGGGTATCCGAAGTAACGGCATAGGGATGTGAGATTAGTATGCTGTCTTCTTCACGCGAAATTTCCAGTTCGTACTTCTCCTGTCGCCATAAAAGTTTAAAGCCGCGATCCTGCACTAAGGAAGAGGCCAAGGCTCTGAAATTTCTTTTTGTCTGCAACATGGAAAAAAGGTTATCTCCATGAGGCACTGACAAAAAATCGAATTGAAGGTTAGAGAAATTTCTTAATGGTTTGTAAAAGTATGGATGAATACCCAAATCCCAAATGGGCCCTTGAGGACTATTTGGAAATTTAGAAAAACTGCCTTCCATGTTTCTGCGGTCGCCATTACCCCTATCAAATCTCAATTGAACGAGCCCTTTATCATAAACCAATAATGACTTATAACTATCCAATGTAACTTCAATTTCATTAGAGGGGTCATTCTGATAAAAAAGATTACTTAAGTCGTTAAACCTGGCCAAGCCTTCAAAACTGAGAGTTCCCTGAAATGCAGGAAGGGCAAATGATTCCAAAATATTCGACTTGCCTACATTGGGTTCACCAATAAACAAATTGACTCGTCTGCAATCAAATTGTAAATTCTTAACAGACTTGAAATTTCTTATCGAGAGTTTTTTTATCATGCTTAAACTCCCAAGATCAATCTTCCCGGATCTTCGAGCAACTCTTTCACGCGCACCAAGAAACTTACCGACTCGCGGCCATCTACGATGCGGTGATCGTACGAAAGTGCCAGGTACATAATCGGCCGCACGACAACTTCACCATTTTTTACCACTGGCCGCTCTACAATATTGTGCATACCCAAAATAGCCGATTGCGGAGGGTTGAGGATGGGAGTTGAGAGCATGGAGCCAAACACACCACCGTTGGTGATGGAGAAAGTGCCGCCCTGCATTTCGTCTATCGACAATTTGCCATCGCGCCCACGCGTGGCCAGCCGTACCACCTCCGCTTCGATCTGATCGAACGAAAGCGATTCTGCATTTCTGATAACGGGCACTACTAAACCACGTGGCGTAGAAACAGCAATCGACACATCGCAATAATCATGGTAGATAATTTCATCGCCATTGATCTGCGCATTTACGGCAGGCCATTCTTTTAAGGCAATACACACTGCTTTGGTAAAGAATGACATAAAACCCAATCCGACACCATACTTTTCTTTGAACTTGTCTTTGTATTTCGCGCGCAAATCCATGATGGGTTTCATATCCACTTCGTTAAAAGTGGTGAGCATGGCCGTCTCATTTTTTACTGACACCAGTCTTTTGGCGATGGTCTTGCGCAGCGAAGTCATCTTCTCGGTGCGCTTGCTGCGGGCACCGGCATTGGCAACAGCCGGTGGCGCGGCAGCCGCGGGTTTTGCCTCTGCTGTGGCGGGTGCAGGCTGGGCTTTGGTGGCATCGTCTTTTGTAATGCGGCCACCCACACCGGTACCTGTTACCTGTGCGGCCGCAATGCCTTTCTCATCGAGTATTTTTGCAGCAGCCGGTGAGGGGTGCCCTGCCGCGTAAGATGCAGCCGTTGCCGCGACTGGCGATGCTGTGCCGGAGGTTGCCGCTGCCGGAGCGGGGGCTGCCGCAGGGGCTCCCTCGGTTACTTCGATGGTACAAATCAACCCACCGATGGGCAGCGTGGTTTTTTCTTTCGCTACTATGCGAAGAATGCCGTTGGCTTCGGCCGGCAACTCAAACGTAGCTTTATCCGACTCCACTTCGGCAATCACTTCATCAAGCTTAACAAAGTCTCCGTCTTTTTTCAGCCAGGTAGAGATGGTCACTTCCGTGATAGACTCGCCCACGGCAGGCACTTTCATTTCTTTTACCGTTCCGGTTGCTTTCATAGGTTGTGTGGAGGTTGTGGGTTCTGATGGAGGTGTTGGCGCAGGTGCAGTCGATGTTGGCGTCATGCCATCGCTGATTTCGCAAATAACCGTGCCGATGGGCACCACCTCGCCTTGTGTTTTGGCGATGTGCAAAGTACCGGCTTGCGGAGCGGTGAGTTCAAAGGTGGCTTTGTCTGACTCGAGTTCGGCAATCACTTCGTCCATCTTCACTGCATCGCCTTCTTTCTTGAGCCAGTTGGCAATGGTTACTTCGGTAATCGATTCGCCAACAGTGGGTACTTGTACTTGGAGTGGCATATTAAAAATATGTTAGATGCCCAACGCCTGGTTTACAATTTTCTCCTGCTCTACCTTATGTACTTTGCTGTAGCCCGTGGCGGGCGAGGCGCTGGCTTTGCGGGCCACGTACTCCATCTCCACCTTTGGCATCATGCGCTGCATGTAACTTAACGCGCCCATGTTAGCGGGCTCTTCCTGCGCGAATACCACCTGCGCACCTTTGTATTTCTTCAGCAGAGCAGCCACTTGCTTCTCAGGGAAGGGGTGCAACTGTTCCAGCCGAACAACGGCCACCTCTTTCATTTTCTTTTTTTGCTGCACTTCTGCCAGGTCGTAATACACTTTGCCGCTACACAACACCAGGCGCTTCACCTCTTTCGCGGTCACTGAATCGTCATCAATCAATTCCTGAAAGCTGCCCTTAATAAATTCTTTGATCGGAGAAATCACTAACGGATGCCGCAACAGGGATTTAGGCGAGAACACGATACACGGCTTGCGAAACTCCCACGCTACCTGCCTGCGCAGTAAATGGAAAATGTTGGCAGGCGTAGTGGGGTTGGCCACCACCATGTTGTATTCGGCCGATAGTTGCAGGAACCGCTCAGGGCGGCAACTGCTGTGCTCAGGGCCCTGCCCTTCGTAACCGTGGGGCAGCAACATCACCAATCCGTTCATGCGCTGCCACTTCGACTCGGCACTCGAGATGAATTGATCGATCATTACCTGCGCGCCATTTACAAAGTCGCCAAACTGGGCTTCCCACAGCACCAACGCGTGGGGCGATGACATGGCGTAACCGTACTCAAAACCCAGTACGCCAAACTCCGACAACAGCGAGTTGTAAATATGCAGCTTCTGCTGGCCTTGCGCTATATGGTCTAATCCGCAATAGGGTTCGTTGGTGTTGGCATCAAAAAAGTAGGCATGGCGATGCGAAAAAGTTCCGCGCTTCACATCCTGGCCCGACATGCGCACGGGCACGCCCTCCACCAGCAGCGAGCCGTAGGCCAACAGTTCGGCCTCAGCCCAGCCCAATTTCTTCTCCTCGAAAAAAGCTGTCTTGCGGTCTTTCAACAGTTTTTCAATCTGCTTCAAAGGCTTAAAACCTTCCGGTATGGAGGTTAATGCGTTGGCAACCTTTTCTACCGTGCCAGCAGCGATGCCGGTAGCAGGCGATTGGTCAAAGTCTTCCGGTTTAGCCCTGCGCAGCTTGTGCCACTCTTCTTCAATCTTTTGAGGCTTGTAGGGCAACGGCTTCTGCTTTACCTCGTTGAGGCGGTCTTGCAACTGGTTGCGGAAGTTCTTGTCCATTTCATCAGCCAAGGCAGCATCCACAGCGCCATGCTCGATCAGGCGTTTCACATACACCTCGCGGGGGCTGGGGTGCTTGGCAATGAGGTTGTACAGTTTTGGCTGCGTAAACTTGGGCTCATCACTCTCGTTGTGGCCATGCCTTCGGTAGCACACCATATCAATGAAAATATCTTTGCCAAACTTTTGGCGATACTCCACGGCCAACTTGGCACAAAAGGTAACAGCCTCCGCGTCATCGCCATTCACGTGCAGCACCGGGGCATCGATAATCTTGGCCACATCGGTACAGTATATAGCAGTGCGGGCATCATCATAATCGGTGGTAAACCCTACCTGGTTGTTAATGACAAAGTGAATGGTACCCCCGGTGTTGTAGCCCGGCAAGCCCGACATCTGCACGATTTCATACACAATACCCTGTCCGGCCACAGCGGCATCGCCATGAATCAGAATGGCCATGGCCTTGCTCAGGTCGCCCGCGTACTCGTCATCTATCTGGCCACGCGTGTAACCCACCACCAGCGGGTCTACAGCTTCCAGGTGCGAAGGGTTGGGCGTGAGTTTTACATAAATCTTGTTTCCCTTTTGCGAGGTGTGCTGGCTGGAATAGCCCAGGTGGTACTTCACATCACCATCGCCCATGGTCAGGTCGGGGTTGGCGTGGCCCTCAAATTCGGTAAAGATCTGCTCGTACGTTTTTCCTAGAATGTTTGAGAGCACGTTCAGACGGCCCCGGTGTGCCATGCCAATCACCACTTCTTTCACCCCCTCATCGGCCGCCTCGTTGATGATGGTTTGCAGGGCCGGGATGGTATTCTCTCCGCCTTCCAGCGAAAAGCGCTTCTGGCCGAGGAACTTAGTGTGCAAAAAGTTTTCAAACACCACTGCCTCGTTCAGTTTGGCCAAAATGTTTTTCTTTTCTTCTACGCTGGGGTTGTGCGCATAGTAGTCGGTTTCGCACTTTTTGGTGAACCACTCCATCACCTCCTGATTGCGAATGTAACTGTACTCAAAGCCGATGGGGCCGAGGTACACCTTCCTGAGTTTATCGATAATTTTTCTGAGGGTGGTTCTGCCCAGCCCCACTTCCACGCCCACGTCAAATTCGGTGTCCAGGTCGGCATCGGTAAGGCCGTAATAAGTGTGTTCCAGCGGTACTTTGTGGTCACGCCTGGGCCTTACGGGATTAGTATTGGCCTTGAGGTGCGCACGCGAACGGTAAGCATGTATGAGCGTGCGCACTTGTGTTTCCTTGATGGTGATGGCATCCTCCGCTACGGGGCGGCCATTTTCGCCATACCGCTGCATCGAAAAATCATAACCCTCAAAAAACTTCTGCCAGGTAAGGTCGACTGAGGCAGGATCCTGCTTGTAGCTTTGATAGAGTTGGTCGAGGTAGTCAACTTCTGCATTCGAGATGTATGAATACTTATCCATGACTTTTTGTGTGGAGGACGAAAGTAAACAACGCGATGAGATATAAAAAACCTAATAATCGCTTAAGCAAATATTTTATCCCCTCCTTTTTAGACGGTAAATACAGACCTGATCGCTTGGCCGGTTGGTAATAACTTTCTCTACAATGGCACCACTGGTTGTGATTTGCCGGATTTCTATTACCTTTGCCACCCTTAAAAACCGGACGAGATCCGACAAATAAAAAACCGATGGCTGTAAAAATCAGACTGGCCCGCAGAGGCCGCAAAAAACTGGCAATGTTCGATGTAGTGGTGGCCGATGCCAGATCGCCCCGCGATGGCAAATTTATCGAGAAAATCGGCACTTATAACCCGTTAACTAATCCTGCCTCCATTCAACTGGACGATCAGAAGGCATTTGAGTGGCTCATGAAAGGTGCCCAGCCTACCGATACCTTGAAAGCCATGCTTTCGTACCGTGGCGTGATGTTAAAAAGGCACCTGCAGATTGGTGTGATCAAAGGAGCATTAACGCAAGAGCAGGCCGACCAGAAACATGCCGAATGGCTGAAGGCCAAGGAGGCAAAAATTGCCGGCAAGCGTGATAACCTTTCTAAGGCGAAGCAGGATGCAGCCAGGGCGCGTAAGGAAGCCGAAAGCAAAGTGCGCGAAGCGCGTGCCGAGGCCATCCGCAAAAAAGCACAGGCAGCCGCTGAACAAGAAGCTCCCGCTGCTGATACTGCCCCTGCGGCCGAAGAGCAAGCTTCATAAAACAAATTTCTTTTTGACTGAATTGCCGGTGCGCCTCAAGCTGCCGGCAATTTTATTTTTACGCTGGCATGACAGTAGACAAATGCTTCGCAATTGGTTATCTGGCCAAAACACATGGCCTCAAAGGCCAGCTTACCCTGGTGCCGAACTCCGACTGCCCGCTGCTGGCCCCCGGGCAGGCGCTCTTTCTGCTGCTACAACAAAACCTGGTTCCCTACTTCGTAAAAGATATCTCCGCCCGGCACGATAAATTTTTCATAGCGTTTGAAGATGTTACTTCTGTGGAAGCTGCCCAGCAGCTTAAAGGTGCAGCGGTTTTTGTGAGCAAAGCGCATCGCCCTCCACTGCCGCGCGGAGAATTTTATAATGACGAGGTGATCGGTTTTGAGGTGCACGACCTGCACCTGGGCCTTTTGGGCGTGGTGAGCGAAGTAGTGGAGCATGGCCCAAGCCGCCATGTGCTAATCAAAACTTCGGAAAAGGAGATTCTCATACCCGTAACGGGGCCGTTCATTAAAAAACTTAACAAGGCGAAGAAGGTAATGGCTGTAGAATTGCCTGAAGGGCTTACCGATTTATAAAAGAAGGGATGGGCACCACCCCACCCCTTCAAACCCAAACTAGAAGTGTCTTCTCAATTGGCGTTGTCGCCTAGTGCATATTGCACGGTAAAAGCGCCTACGCGCCTGCCAAGCTTAAGGCCCTCCTCACAGTCGCTGCGATAGTGTATGCCTCCATACAAACGCGATAGTGAAGCCTCTTGCGCCATGTCGGCAAATGTCTGGCCTGCCGTGGGAAACAAATACCCCAGCACTTCTGCGGCAGCGGCCGAAAAAGTGGAGTGGCCCGATACGTAGGCCGGAAAATTGGGTATGCCGGTAGAAGTTTTGATAGACGGATCTAACTGCGTTGGGCGCGGATTGAAGTAAAAATATTTGGCGTCCCAGCAGCTTACGGCAGCATCGTGCAAGGCCATGTTTAACAGCGCAAAAGCACGTGCTGCACGCACTTCGCTCATGTTGGCCTGCGCGATATATTCTGAAGCTACGTAGTTCCAATGGCCGGGAGGTGTGTAGGTGCCGGCACCATCGGCCCAAAAGTGCACGATGCGCCACTGCTCGCGCGTAGCATTTTCGGCATACCACTTTACTTCTTCAAGCTCGTGGCGCATTTGTTCAGATGATGTGGAAGGCGGGGCAGGTGGGCGATTATTGATAACGTCCTGGGCGGTCAGGTTCCAACTGCGCACCTGGCCGAAAGCGGGAAGCATGGGCGGGCGGGCAGGGATTTCTAAACTGCGCCAGGC
>Ga0224723_1000174_pt1 | contig 44094 bp, 44 predicted proteins | sample Balambano_FR2_Me_FD_161647 | JGI IMG/M metagenome (GOLD analysis project Ga0224723, IMG submission 161647) | Freshwater sediment microbial communities from Lake Towuti, South Sulawesi, Indonesia - Balambano_FR2_MetaG | ecosystem: Environmental > Aquatic > Freshwater > Lake > Sediment | place... | reverse complement strand
CCCCCATCACCCCCATCACCCCCTCTCTTCCCATGGCTCGCTCCGGATACACACTCCCCGTATTTGCTACTGCATCTGCGATCGCTGCTCTACATCAGCTACGTTATCAGCAATCCTTATCTGTGGTATCAGTTAATTTAATTGAGCCTGATCAAATAGTGGAAATACCTGTACAAGTAGCACCCCTTTCTTCTAATCAAGCTTTGGCAATGACTCGCAGCGATCCTGGTGATAATTTCGATGTTACAAGAGATACACCAGTGTGGGCACTTGTTGAATGGTCTGGTGTTGAAACTATAACAATTAAGGGGGGAGAGGGGATAGGTATACGGAATGTGGATAACACAGCTGCTATTTACAGTTATGCCCATAAGTTATTACTAGAGAATTTACAGGGATCGCTAGGATCAGATGAGAAAATTACAGTAACGATTATTCTACCCGCAGGGCGATCGCTAGCTAAGCGAACCTCGAATGCCGCTTTTGGTGTAGTAGATGGACTTTCTTTGCTGGGAACTACGGGTATTTCTCAACCATTAACAGCACCCGAACAATTAGAAGCTTTTCAGGAAGAGTTATACTTAAAAGCTAGTCGTTTTGATAGTCTAGTTTTTTGTATTGGGGAAAATGGCCTAGATTTAGCATCGAAACATGGTATAAACTCTGAACGGTTGGTAAAAACTGCTAATTGGTTGGGATCAATGCTAGTAGCAGCTGGAGCATTAAGTGTAAAAGAAATTTTATTATTCGGTTATCACGGTAAGTTGATGAAGCTAGCGGCAGGTATTTTCCATACCCATCATCACTTAGCTGATGGTCGTCGAGAAATTTTAACAACCTACTGTGCTATCAGTGGCTTAACTTTACCCGATATAAAAATAATTTTTGACAGTCCAACCGCTGAAGCAGCATTACAACACTTACGTGAATTAGATAGAATTACGGGTAGTGACTGGGTAATAAGCGTGTATGATGCGATCGCATCTGCTATAGATTTACGCTCTGTGGAGTATATCAAGAACCATAGTGAAGATAGTGCAAAGGTTCCTGTTGTTGGCTCAATACTTTTCGACCGCGATCGCAAAATTATTGTAAAAAGCAAAACTGCTTGTTCTCTAATGCCAAATCTGTGTTAATTTATTATGAATAATCATATACAACACCAATAAATAGTTTCTTCCGCATCCACCTAGGGTAAGTTTTTTGTTCTAAATATCATTTGCAGATAACCCGATAAGTAAACGTAATCACAGTTGCGTTTGTATAGGATTTGTTTATAACCGCAAATCTGAATCGGGTAGGTAAATGGTATCAATTAGTCCGTAGGGCAATTATTCATCTTTTCATCTACACTCCTGCCATCATGAATACAGCGGTGACTCTACTTACAGAACAAGCGCCTCAAAAAGTTGCAACTTTTGGGCAGTTAAATCGCCAAATAATCGTTATTCTGGATTTTGGCTCTCAATATTCCGAGCTTATTGCCCGTAGAATTCGTGAAACTCAAGTTTACTCTGAAGTCCTTTCCTATAGAACCACAGCCGAGCAATTACGTAAACTAAATCCCAAAGGAATTATTCTCTCTGGTGGTCCAAGTTCAGTTTACGAAAATCATGCTCCCAATTGCGATCCAGAAATTTGGGATTTGGGAATACCAATTTTGGGTGTATGCTACGGTATGCAGCTAATGGTAAACCAACTTGGTGGAGAAGTCGCCAAAGCAGACCGAGGTGAGTATGGTAAGGCCTCTCTCTACATAGACGATGCTACAGATTTGTTGACTAACGTAGAAGATGGCACAATTATGTGGATGAGTCATGGAGACTCAGTAACACAAATGCCTTCAGGGTTTGAATTGCTAGCTCATACCGAAAACACTCCTTGTGCTGCGATCGCCAATCACGAAAAGAAAATGTACGGTGTTCAGTTCCATCCAGAAGTCGTACATTCATTAGGTGGTATAGCATTAATACGTAACTTTGTATACCATATATGCGAATGTATCCCAACCTGGACAACTGCTGCATTTGTGGATGAAGCAATCAGAGAAGTTCGCGCCAGAGTAGGAAACAAGCGAGTTTTGTTAGCACTTTCTGGTGGTGTAGATTCTTCAACATTGGCATTTTTAATGCATAAAGCCATAGGTGACCAATTAACTTGTGTGTTTATTGACCAAGGTTTTATGCGGAAGTATGAGCCGGAAAGGTTAGTTAAGTTATTCCAAGAACAGTTTCATATTCCAGTGGAATATGTTAATGCTCGGGAGCGCTTTTTGAGTATGATGGCTGATGTCAGTGATCCTGAAGAAAAACGGCGTCGCATTGGGCACGAGTTTATTCGTGTATTTGAAGAGACATCAAAACGTCTGGGACCATTTGATTACCTAGCTCAAGGTACTTTATATCCAGATGTCATCGAATCTGCTCATACTAATGTAGATCCGCAGACAGGGGAACGAGTCGCAGTTAAAATCAAGAGCCATCATAACGTTGGTGGTTTACCTAAAGACCTGAGATTTAAGTTAGTAGAGCCACTGCGTAAACTTTTCAAAGATGAAGTCCGTAAAGTCGGACGTTCCATAGGTTTACCAGAAGAAATCGTCCAACGTCAACCTTTCCCAGGCCCTGGTTTGGCGATTAGAATTATCGGTGAAGTTACTGCCGAGCGGTTAAATATATTACGTGATGCTGATTTAATTGTCAGACAAGAAATTAATCGCCGTGGGTTATATAACGAATACTGGCAAGCTTTCGCTGTCTTATTACCCATCCGGAGTGTTGGTGTAATGGGCGACCAGCGTACCTATGCTTATCCGATTGTTTTACGTATAGTCACCAGTGAAGACGGGATGACAGCAGATTGGGCACGAGTTCCTTATGATGTATTAGAAGTAATTTCTAACCGGATTGTTAACGAAGTCAAAGGCGTTAATCGCGTGGTGTATGATATTACCTCTAAACCACCCGGAACCATCGAGTGGGAGTAGGGACAGGCGATCGCATAGTACTGGTGATGTTATAGAGACGACCCGACGATGGGTCGTCTCATTGAGGAACCAGCACGAATTCATCCAATAGCGGGAATTCTGGCTAAAACACCTTTCTTCAACGGTGCTGGTCTTTCTGCCCAAGGTAACAAACCATCTGGATGGTTATAATACTTGGTAGCACATTCGAGTACCGTGGACATTTCTTCAGTCGATAAATCAGGTGATAAATCACCGAATAAATAAGTGTACTTGCCATTAGCAACAAAAGAGACAGCACAAGCGCGACTACAAGCACTCATGCATTCAGTAGGCTGGATAATAAATTCTGTTTGCAAATCCCAATTTTTATGGATTTCCTGCAACTTACACAAGAATTTTTCACCACCACTTTCGCCAACTCGCTTCCCTTCTTTCCAAACACCAGCGCAAGTAGTACAAACCAGTAATGTATGTTGTTGGCTCATCTATACCTCGTAGATGAAATTTACTCATATCTTTTTCAACGGGTATTCTGACTCACAAAGATACAAGTAATAACTTATACTTGTATCTTGATTACAGTTGCGGGACAGCACTGGATTCTCACCAAACTTTCCCCGTTATTTTTGGCATTTGATTATTATCAAAACCAACTTACGTTCGTAGTGTACATTTTAACTTATTTCAAGCAATTATACGTTGATTACTCCTGAAATCCTTCAAGATATTCGTGATATTGTAAATTTTTATGACAATTTTAAGTGTGTTGAATGTGCTGATAGAATTGAGACTTATTTAAAAGAAAAAGGTATTCATAGAAGGCGGATTAAGCTTGATACAGTGAAACAAGTAAGGGAAGATGACTTCATATACGACGATAGCAATCCATCAAAAGCTGAAGATAATATTATTTCAAAAAATGCTCATCATGAAGGAATAGCTATCAAAATAAATGGAGAAGAAAAGGTTTTTGACAACCATCATCCAGATGGATTACAAATTGAGCAGTGGATAAATAATCTTGTATTTTTTAGTAAAATATATGTAGGGGTAAGTTTCCGTGAGTCAGGATACTTGTTCTAAATCTAAGTATAGGTAATTAAGTATGAATGACTTTTCTAGACTTTTACAAAACATCAAAGAACATCCAGTTTTATACTTAGGAAAGCCATCAATTACTTGTCTTAATTTCTTCGTAAATGGATATTTGAGTACTTTAAGTGACTTGGGATTTACGGATGAAGGTTTGGCAATGGAAGGATTTCAAGAATGGATCCAGGAAAGAGAAAAAACTACAGTTACTCAATCGTGGTCTGAGATCATTATCTTTAACAATGGTAGTGATAGAAGTTCTTTCTATAAATTTTTTGAATTATTTGAACAGTTTTTGAAGCAGAAGGAAAGTTTAGAACTTGACAAAAACAAAGCTAAAGTAAATTTAAAGCCGAATCATCTACATAATTGGAAATCCGGTACATATAATCCTTATAGACTATTTAACGAGATAAAAAAAAGACCAGGAATGTTTTTAGGTACTAGCTCAATTACTAGACTGGACATGGTTTTAAGAGGATATACTTTGGCTAGAAGAGAAGTTGGTTTAGACCCCACAGAGGAAGAATTAGAATTTGAAGGATTTGAAGCATGGATTCAAGGAAAGTATGAAATTAAGTTAAATCAATCATGGTCTAAAATAATTCTTTTTTATTCTATAGATGAGCATGAAGCTTTAAAAAGATTTTTTGAATTATATGAAGAATATAAGAATCATTACCAAAGCTTGGCAATGACTTAAAATACTAGCTCCAATTTGTACATATATAATTCTGGTTTATTTAACCCAAGAACCACTTTCACATTTCAACAAGCGCTCAAGTATTGCAATATCTTTTTTGTTATTAGAAGTCCGAACTTGCTTTTCAGTAATGATATTAACTAATTCCATCCCTAAACGTCCTGCATAAGCTTGTTGCTCGTCAGTTTTTAGTTTTGCGCTAATATTCTTATAGTTCTGCAAATAAGACTTTTGTCTATCCATATTCAGCGTTTTCATTAAGGAATTGACTACATAGCGCTGTTCTGGACGAGATGTTTTGAGAATGTCGCTAATTCTTTGATTTAAAATTGCATTTTGCTGTTTACTAGATCGACGCTGTAACCAGGATTCAGAAGTGGATATGGGTAAATCCATTGTTTTTTCATCTACCTTGGCAAAAGCATGAGCTTCTATGTAAGATACTTTTCCATCTTTATTATAATCAGCAGAAGCAACTCTTGTACCCGTGCGATCGCGTCCACTCAACCCAGCAAAAAAACTAGAGCTATAGTCTCGGTAATCAGCTTCATTAACTTCTGGTGTGCAGCCAACGGAAGGTAGACTTTTAATTGTAGCAAAAAAACCGCAACGAGTTTGCAATGCTACAGGTCTTTGAGGATTTCCACCTTCATAAATAAAATTAGCAAAAGAACCAGAAAAACACTGAGCCATCATCATAACTACTGGTTTTTGTGATGGTATTTTATCCAACATTTGTGTAAATTCTTGCACACTGATTTCTTGATTATTCCACAAATAAAAAGAATTATTGTCTAGATTCCGTTTATTTTCTCCTCCGTGTCCTGTAAAATAAAAAAACGATAATTGAGGATTTTTATTTTGCCCTAGCTGTTGTATGTATGTTCGCAAGTTATTGAAAGTACTTGCACCTTTAAGATGAGGAATTTCTGGTGGTTTAAATTTCTGCTTCTTATCTTTATCAATGTAACGTACAGTTGCTTTACCATCGTTACCATTAGCAAAAAATATAGATGCAACTTTCTCTGGCTGATATCCTAAAAATTTTAAAGTACGCTGAAAATAAAGTACATTCTTCTCTAAAGCAATTTCATTATAAGAAGGCGCACCACCACCACCAAAAACTAAAAAATTGGGTATTGATTGACTGCGCTGGCAAGTAGGATCACCTTTTACTACAACTTGATTACTAGCGATACTAGAAGGTGGTGTAACAATTAGTATCCCAGTTACCAAAGTCCCAAACAAGCGACGGAATAAGTAAAAATACCGCATTTATAATTAAATTTGTTTATGTGATGGTTTGTAGCCCTAATACTATTTATACTTCATTTTAAGAAATATTTGTGGATGAAACTCATGCGTCAATTTCCATCACTTACCATATTCATCGCTATCGGCTTATCAATATTATCTATACTATTGTTTGACTGGTCGTTTGCCCAAGCAGCTACTTCTATCACTCCCCAATTAGAGCAGCAAGTTTTGGAAATCATTCGGGAACATCCAGAAGTGCTTATAGAATCTGTGCAAGCTTACCAACAAAGGCAAAACGCACAAATACAGCAAGCACAGCAGTCATTTGTAATGCAGTTGCAGGATAATCCTCAGCAGATAATTAAAAATTCCCCTGTAACTGGAGATGTAGCATCGAAAATTGTGCTAGTGGAGTTTTCTGATTTTCAGTGTCCATACTGCGCTCAAGCACATAAAACTATCAAGAAATTTCTAGCTAAACATAAAGATACAGTAGCACTGACATACAAGTTTTTCCCGCTAGCAACAATTCACTCAGAAGCGATCGCATCTGCAAAAGCTGCTTGGTCTGCAAATCAACAAGGTAAATTCTGGCAATATCATGATGCAATATTTACTCAGCAAGGTAAATTAGGAGAAGCGTTATATTTACAGATTGCCCAAAAACTGAATTTAGACTTAGATAAATTTGCCAGCGATCGCAAAAGTGAAGCAGCAAATGTTGCAATTCAGCAAGACATTCAATTAGCGGAAAGTTTAGGAATTTCTAGTACTCCGTTTCTAATTCTCAATGGTCAAACTTTATCTGGTGCTGTTGACTTATCTAGCTTAGAAAAAGTCTTAGCTCAAACTTTATAGGCCTTCATTGTAGCTTAGTGGGCGTAGCTTGCTTCTCCGTAAGGAGTACAATCGTTTGCCCCTATAGACGACCCATCGCATAGTCCATATCATAGACACCAAAAGCTGATAAACACTAAATAAAATTATTTGAGAAAAGAATAAAATTCTTCCTTATGATAGAAGTATATAGTAAAAGATATTTTCTATTATCCGCACAACACTAATAAATAAAAATGTCCATAAAAATCCGCATCAAATTCTACAGCTATGGCAGGTAGTGAGATCAAGTTGAGCGTCCCTGAAGACATTTTAGCTGGCGGAGGTGAAATGGGTGCTTTGATGCGATCGCTTGATTGGTCAAAAACACCTCTAGGTATAGTGTCGGAATGGGCACAAAGCTTAAAAACAGCACTCAGTATTCTCTTAAGTTCCCGCTATCCCATGTTTATTTGGTGGGGAAAAGATTATATTAACCTGTACAACGATGCTTTTATACCCATCTTAGGAACGGCGAAACATCCACAATTTTTAGGTAAGTCAGCGAAGGATTGTTGGGCAGAAATTTGGGATATAGTTAGTCCCCTAGCAGATCATGTTCTGACCACTGGAGAACCTATTTGGTCAGAAGATTTGTTGTTATTTATAACACGTAACGGCTACTTAGAAGAAACCTACTTTACATTTTCCTATAGTCCCTTACGTGATGATAGGGGTATAAGTGGTATATTTTGTGCCTGTAGTGAGAATACGCAAAGGGTAATAAGTGAGCGTCGCTTGAGAATGCTCAGAGAGTTAGCTAGTTATACCCTTGAAGCCAAGACTGTGGAACAAGCTTGTCAAACTGCAACAAACATCTTTGCTAAAAATCTAGCCGACTTGCCATTTACATTACTGTATTTAGTGAATGTCGATGAAACTGCCACATTAATCGGGACATCAGGTGTAGAAGGTGGGCTTGCCATCAGTCCACAAACCGTTAATTTGAATTCAGATATAGATTTATGGGAATTAGGACAAGTATATCATCATCAGCAACCTGCTTATTTGACTGACTTACCATCTCGCTTTTCCTTCACACTTGGTGGTGCTGGGGATGCAACAACAGCAGCTATGGTGATGCCAATCCCAAAATCAGGACAGAATAAATTAGCGGCATTACTTATTCTCGGAATTAGCCCACGACTAGCTTATGATAACGAGTACCAAGGCTTTTTTGAATTAGTTGCAAGTAATCTTACTACAGCGATCGCTAACGCTGATGCTTTTGAAACTGAAAGCAGACGAGCGCAAGCAGTTACAGCTAGTTTGAAACAGGTTTTGTCAACCATACGCGACGGTTTTGTCACCTTTGATCGAGATTGGCATTATACTTTCCTCAATGATCGATTCGCTGAAATTATTGGGATGAGTCGTGAAGAGGTAATCGGTCGAAATTTGTGGGAAGTTTTTCCCGATCTTGTAAACACTGAGGTTGACTATCATTTGCACCAAGCCATGGATCAACAAATTGCGGTGCAGTATGAGTATTATTATCCAACCTGGAAGCGGTGGTTTGACAATCGAGTTTATTCCATTCCCGGTGGGATTGCAGTTATTTGCGCTGAAATTACTAACCGTAAACAAACTCAAGAACAGTTGCACCTGTATGTGGATGTAGTAAAAAACACGCAAGTAGGCATCGTAGTTTGGCAACTAGAAGATTTAAATAATCCAACTTCATTTCGGTTATTACTAGCGAATGTCGCTGCATCAGAAATTACTCACGTGGATTTTCAATCATTGATTGGACAAACAATGGCCGAATCTTTTCCCAATTTACTGCAAACGCCATTAGTAGAGCAGTATATGAACGTAGTCAGAACTGGGCAGTTATTAGATATAGGCGAAGTACATTATGATGAAGATGGTGTTCGCGATGGATTCTACACCCTAAAAGCCTTTCCACTTCCAAATCATTGCTTAGGTTTAGCCTTCGAGAATATTACTATCCGTAAACAATTAGAAATTGCCCTTAGACAAAGCGAAGAACGATTCCGCCGGATGGCAGAAACAATCCAAGATGTTTTTTGGATTTCTAACCCTATGGAGGGACAATTACTTTATGTCAGCCCGACTTATGAGAAAATTTGGGGACGTTCTTGTAAAAATTTATACATAAATTTTAATGAATGGGTAGAAGCTATTCATCCCGAAGACCGAGAGCGAGTCCGTCAGATTTTTTATCGGCAAGTACTAGTGGGTGGATATGACGAGGAATATCGGGTAGTACGTCCTGATGGCTCGGTTCGTTGGGTACGCGATCGCGGTTTCCCCATTCAAGAACAATCCGGAGTTCCTTACCGGGTTGCTGGTATTGCTGAAGATATTACTAGTCGTAAAATTACTGAAACAGCACTACGAGAGCGTGAACAAGAATTAGTCCGTGCGAATCGGATTAAAGATGAATTTTTAGCAGTATTATCACACGAACTTAGAACACCCCTCAACCCAATTTTAGGTTGGGCAAAACTGTTACGCAGTGGTAGGCTGGATCCACAGATAACTGAGCGTGCTTTAGAGACTATCGAGCGTAATGCGAAATTGCAAACACAATTAATTGAAGACTTGCTGGATGTCTCTAAAATTTTGCAGGGGAAAATGCTTTTGAAAGTCGCTCCTGTTAACTTGAATAACATTATTCAAGCTGCTATAGAAACCGTGCGTTTGTCAGCGGAAGTTAAAAATATTCAGATTCAAACAGTATTTACGAAAGAAGTCGGAGAGATTGCTGGAGATGAAGCTCGTCTACAGCAGATTATTTGGAACTTACTGTCTAATGCCATCAAATTTAATATTACAGGAGGACGAGTTGAAGTTCGTCTAGAGCAAGTTGGGACAAATGCTCAAATCCAAGTTAAAGACACAGGTAAAGGTATTAAATCTGAATTTATGCCTTATATCTTTGATTATTTCCAGCAGGAAGATGTCACAACTACTCGTCAGTTTGGTGGTTTGGGATTGGGACTATCAATTGTTCGTTACTTGACAGAGCTGCACGGAGGTACAGTACAAGCGGAAAGTTCAGGAGAAGGACAAGTTACAACCTTCACTGTTAGACTACCTCTGATATCTGTTTCTTCCCAGTCACAAGATATTAAACAACCGGAGAATACTTTAGATTTAAGTGGTCTGCAAGTTTTAATTGTGGATGATGAGTCTGATACAAGAGAACTTACAGCATTTATACTGAAGCAATTTAAGGCAATTATAACAACTGTCGCATCAGCACAAGAAGCATTATCCGCAATCAAGAAGCAAAAACCCGATATACTTTTAAGTGATATCGGGATGCCAGATATGGATGGGTATATATTGATGCAGCACTTGAGAGCGTTACCACCAGACCAGGGAGGAGAGATTCCAGCGATCGCTCTTACCGCATATGCTGGAGATATGAATCAGCAACAAGCACTCACGGCAGGATTTCAACTACACATATCTAAACCTATTGAACCAGAAATTTTAGTTAGGGCGATCGTACAGTTAGTGCAACGTAATTAGTAAGCGAAAAAACCCAGTGTCTATATCCTCAATTTATTTAATAATTCGGGAAAATAATATTATTAATTTCAGGGTGTAAACTATGGCATATGATAACGTATGCAAGATAATCGCAGAGAAATATCCAATTGATTTTGCTGGATGGTTACTCAATCAAAAACCACGAAAAGTAAAAGTATTAAAAACTGAATTAAGTATTGAGCCAATCCGTGCTGACTCCGTTATATTCATCTAAACCGAGAATTGCATTTTGCATATAGAATTTCAAACTCTCACAAAATCCGAACCAGAAATTTCATTTCGGATGTTAGATTACTCGGTTAGACTAAAACGTAAATATTGCGTACCCGTTATCCAGGTGGTCATATTTCTACAACAAACAAGTGATGAAATCGCATTTACATAAGAATACGTTGATGAAACAACAACTCATCGCTACCAAGTTATAGGAATGTGGGAGCAAGATTCATCTTTATTTATCAATAATTACGGATTATTGCCACTAGCTTCATTAACCAGAACTGATTTACCTCAAGCACTACTGTCGCAAGTTGCAGAAGAAATTGCTAAAATTCCAGATAGGGTTATAAGACAAAACACTGCTGCCTATACAGAAATTTTAGCAGGGCTACGATTTGAGAAGAACTTAATTCGTCAATTATTAAGCGAGGACATCATGCAAGAATCAGTAATTTATCAAGATATCCTACAGAAAGGAAAACAGCAAGAAGCTTTTCAGGTTATTAATATTCTGCTAAATCGGCGCTTTAATAAAGTTAATCAATCATTAATTGATCGAGTGAGAGTTTTATCAACTGAACAACTAGAAAACTTAGCAGGAGCATTCGTGGATTTTACACAAGTTTCTGATTTAGAAGCGTGGTTAAATCAACATGAAAGAAGTTAACTGAAGTTTTACTCGGTCGTCAGTGGTTACAAACTAAAAGATTAGTTGTTGATATGTCATCCGGTATTTTGACATTAGGATAAATTATTACTCAAGATTAATGTGTTTAGATTGGTATTCAGGCGGTTCAACGTGAATTAAAATTCTCACTGGTTTGAAACGTTCTTCTAAACGATATTCTACCTCTTCTGTAATCCGGTGAGACGTTTCCACATCTTTTGCATCCACGATTAAATGCATTTCTATAAACACTTGACGACCAACAACACCACGAGAAGCAATATAGTGACAATTCACCACACCAGGAACATCAAGCGCGATCGCCTGAATTACTTCCGGAGCGATCGCCATTTCATCCACTAACCAAGGTAAATTCTCTTTTAATACAGACCAACCGCTCCAAAAAACCAAAATTGCTACAGGAAAAGCTAAAACAACATCCAGCCACTGATAACCTAACCAAACACCTATCAAACCCCCAATTACAGAAATTGTCACCCAAATATCACTCATTGTGTGTTGGGAGTCAGCTACCAGAATCGCACTACCGACTCGCTTTCCTTCTGCGCGTTCGTAAAAAGCAACAAAAATATTAATACCTAAAACTATCAGTAAAAACCACAATTCTGTTGCCGATATTTTAACTGGTTCACCACCTGTAAATATGCGTTCAATCGCTCCTTGAAGAATTTCAAAGCTAGCTATACCTAGAAATGCCGAAATTCCCAAAGCTCCTACAGCTTCAAATTTTTGATGCCCATAAGGATGTTCACGGTCAGGTTTTGGTGAAGAAAATCTACTAGCAATCAACCCTAAAATATTATTAGCAGTATCTGTAACACTGTGTAAAGCATCCGCAAGTAAACTAAGCGAACCTGTCGTAGTTCCGACAAAGACTTTTAAGCCCATCACGAATAGGTTAAGCAGTAGAGTGATAATTAAAACCCTCTGTACCACACCACGATTATCGTAGGTCATAAAGTATTTTTGATATAAATGTTGTGACTACCAATGTAATTAAAACCTTAAGTAAATGCTTCAAACTTTTACGCAGTATGAATTATATTTTTCTTTAAACGTCAGATATTACTCAAGTTTGTTGAGACTACTTTTAACTAATACCAGCTATAGTCTTAGTAAAAATAGGCGCAAATGTTACTTTTGGATCTATATCTTTTTGCATTAACGCAAGTATAAAAAATATATATCTGGGTATACATCTTATGGAGTAAACCCCCAGGTGATTTTAAATTATTTCATAAATTCAGGATCCGATTAATTCGGAATTAGGTATCTTAGAGACGCACACAGAAACAGACCTAGGTAAAAGTCGGTCTATTAGCCCAATATATAAAGGATACGTATGATACTCAGTAACCTAAATTTGATAACCGTGTTGGTTGCTTGTCTACTGGTACTGGTAGGAGCGATCGCGCTTTTACGTTTTCTATTTGCAGTCATTTACGCTACTGGAAACACAAACGATACTCTGCTTCTAGAGTTGATGAATCAAGCAGGGATCTCTAACTGGCAAGCTTTACAAGTAAAATCTGGTGTCAGTAGCACTGCTATTTGGTCACTGAGAGATGGAAATATAAATGCTCTCAAATTGAGCGAACTAAGGGATATTGCTAATGCCTTATCAATATCGGTAGAGAATTTACTTCAAAAGCTAGGTGTAATTTTAGGGTAATTCCAATAATGGTTGTCTCAGATGGAGATAATTATCTCCATCAGTCTTTAATTAGATAGTTGATTTTTTCACGATTGTATGGTATACAAACAAAGCACCTGTTGTATACAGAAACACAGATTTCCAGTTCCTGCTTTATGAGTTTGTGCATAAATCCGACTTGCGAAAAACCAAACCACCCAAATAATGATGAAAATCGTTTTTGTCAAAGTTGCGGTTCCCTGCTAGAATTACTTGGGCGCTATCGGGTGATGCGCTTACTTAGTGATACAACTGGCTTTGGTAACGTTTATGAAGCTTACCAGCAAGATACGCCAAAAATACTGAAAGTACTTAAGCCGAATCTCGCAGATGACGAGAAAACAGTAGAATTGTTCAAACAAGAAGCAGTAGTATTAGGACAATTAAATCATTCTGGGATTCCCAAGGTCGATGATTATTTCCAGTACCAAACTAGAAATAACTTAGTATTACACTGCATCGCTATGGAAAAAATTCCAGGTTTTGATTTAGAAGGTTGGTTAAAACAACAGCAAAATAAAGGTATTTCTCAAGCACAAACGCTTACTTGGTTGAAGCAACTCACAGAAATTTTAATGTTAGTACATGGGAAGCAATATCTACATCGAGATATTAAACCATCTAATATTATGATTCGACCAGATGGACAGTTAGTATTAATAGACTTTGGTACAGCTAGAGAAGTAACAAGAACTTACTTATCAAAAGTTAGTAATGGTGGTGGGATCACAGCAATTATGTCATCTGGGTATAGCGCTTTAGAACAAATGAACGGTCAAGCTGTACCACAGTCAGATTTTTTTGCTTTGGGACGTACCTTTGTTTTTTTATTAACTGGGTATCATCCTTTAGATATGTATGACGCTCACACTAATGTTTTACATTGGCGAAATCATGCTTCCCATATTTCCCCCTTAGTATTAAATTTTATTGATTGGTTAATGGTGCGGGAAGTGGGTAAACGTCCTGCAAATGCTGAAGAAATTTTACAACGTCTTCACGAAATAGAAATGCAACTAAATGCAAGTATAGCGGCGACTGTAATTGTAGATGAAGCTCTACGCGATCGCTTAGAGAGGAAGCCATTTGCTGATTTTAAATTAGAAGATTATTCCTTAGGCTCAGTGGAAAAATTTAAAACCATACCAAATAGATTGGAAGGATAAAGTAAAAATAATTACTAATTACTTTACCTATGGCTACTAGTGTAGTATTTTTTTGGAAGTCCGTTCTAGGATTCATCTCATGAAACAGCTCCTCAACCAACTATCTAATATCAACAGATACGTATTTCGGGCAATTGTCCCATTGACAATAATTCTAGCTTCTTTACTGATTGCGCTACCTAGTTCTGCTACAGGTGTTTATCAAATGCCTTCTTCAGTAGATGATAAAACTTGGGTTGTAGACCAAGGTGATGTTATCAGTCGCAGTAATGAAGGTCAAATTAGTAAGGCTTTAGAAAATCTCGCTAAAGAAACTGGGAACGAAGTTAGATTAGTTACAATTCACCGTCTTGACTACGGAGAAACGCCAGAAAGTTTTACCAAAGCTTTATTTGAACAATGGTTTCCCAACAAAGAAGACCAAACCAACCAAATTTTATTGATGATTGATACTGTTACTAACGGTACAGCCATCATAACTGGTGATAAAATTAAGTCTGTGATGGCTGATGATATTGCTAAGAGTGTCAAAGATGAAACTTTGATGGCTCCGTTAAGGGATGGTAATAAATATAATCAAGCACTTTTGGATGCAAGCGATCGCCTAGTGGCTGTTTTGTCTGGTCAAGAGGATCCTGGACCACCCAAAATAGTTGAGAAAGTGAAAACAGCAGGTACATTTAAGAAAGCAGAAGAAACTGACCAAAGTAATGCTACTGCTTGGGTCGTTGGATTGTTAATTGCAGCAACTGTTATCCCAATGGCTACTTACTACATCTATCAGGTAAATCAGCCATCATCTAATGGTTAAACTACCCTGTTGTAGAGACGACCCATCGGGTCGTCTCCATGAAAATATTAGTCCTGTACATAGTCTTGTCCTGTAACTAAAGCAACCTCAGCACGAACAAATTCTCGACCTAAATAAGCTGCGTGGTTATACATAGTTATGGGACAGGGCTGAGTTTCTTCAAAAATCTTTATACACAATTCCTTGGCTGTTCTGCCACTGAAAACAGTTGTATGGGTTCTTGCTACCTTTCCCTTAGCTGGAATCACCTTTCCCGTTTCTGGATCTACAGCTAAACCACGTTCATCAATTACATTTGTGAAATGCTTGGTACAAATTAAACCTGCTTCACGATCTAGATAAATAATAAAATATCCAGCCGGGTCTAGGTCAATATGACGCTGAGAAAGCTTATTATCAATTGCTGCCAAATTTTCAACTGTCAATTCCATAGCCATTTTAAAATTTAACTCTCTTCAGGGTTTTTTATCCCATCTCAAGTGTAAATGTTTCTTGCTTGGGTAGTGGGTAGTGGATAGTGGAAAAAGCAGTAAGCTACTACCGCATTTTCCCTATTCCCTGTTCCCTTTCTTAAAACCACTAACAACTACCGTACACCTCCTAATTTTTCTGACTAAAAGGTAAATCCGCGTTAATTGCATCAATTTCCTGCTGTTCTAATTCATTTACTTCAGCGATGTAAGAGTGCAAAATTTGTCCTAAGCGACTGTTGTAAAAGCGATGGAGACTGTGATTTGGCATTGCAGGAAAACCTCGACGTTTTTTGTGGCGTCCACCTGCACCTGGATCAAAATTTTGCATACCCTTAGCGATCGCCCACTCTATTGGTGCATAATAGCAAGCATCAAAGTGTAGACAATCTATTTCCTGGTAACTACCCCAGTAACGTCCATATAAGTTATTGCCTTTATATAAACAAAATGACATTCCCAAAGGTTGACTGTCATCATGTTCGCTAAATGCTGCCATAAACAGCACTCGATGGCGATAATGAGTGTGTAATTGCTCAAAAAAGCGTTTTGTCAAGTATTTACTACCCCACCAGCCAAATTTATCGCAGGTATCGGCATAAAACTCATACATTAAAGGAAATAGGTATGTGGGTATTTCGTCTCCTGTAAAGGGTTGCAACCGTAAACCAGCAGTGGAAACTGCTTTCCGTTCTCGCTTAATATTGCGGCGTTGGTTAGCGTTAAATAGTGCTAAATAATCATCGAAGCTATTAAAACCAAGATTTTGCCAAATGTAACTGTGATGCAACCAACTTTTAAAACCATGACGTTCTAATACTGAGCGCCAGCGTGGCTCTACGTAAAGAAAATGACAACCACTAATCCGATTCTGGCGGCAAAAAGCATCAATTTCATGTATCATCATTGCTGTTATTTCGTCTTCATCTTCATCAGGAGCGATTAAAAATTGATACCCTTCCGCTGGTGTAAATGGCGTCATCCCCAACAATTTTGGGTAGTAGCGCACTCCTATGCGATCGCTTAACTCAGCCCATTGATGATCGAAAACAAATTCGCCATAACTATGTCCCTTTAAATAAAGAGGTGCAGCAGCAATCAAATTTCTATCTCGCCACACAGTTAAATGATTTGGTAACCACCCAGTCTTAGCTGTAGCACTCAGGGAAGTTTCCAAATTGTTTAGCCACTCCCATTCGAGAAACGGAGTAGCAAGAGGTATTGCCAAAGCATCCCAGGCTTGTTGAGGAACTTCAGCGAGTTTATTAATCCAAGCAATAGAATAGCGAGGCTTTAGTTGTTCCATCATCGTGTAGCTTAGGAGATACAAAACTTAGCAAAATCTTTTTTTAGCGTAATCTAATCTGCACTTGATTGGAGCTTTTTTATTCAATATCTAGAGATAAACCTCTAGAAGTAGCATATCCCCGTAAGTACGTATAGGGTTTTACACAAAGTAATTATACTTGAATATTTTTCCGTAATCGCACTCAGAAAAAGTGTATCCTTATCAAGACGTTCCCAGGAGAGTCTTTATGTATAGCTTATTTGAGTACAAACTGTTGGCAGACTCAGATAATAGAATAGAGGTATAGGAACAGACATTTACCATTAGGATACTTAGATATTTGTTTACTAGAATTCAAAAATAAATGTCTAGTATCTTTAATAGAACTATGAAGAGATTGAGATATTTCAGTGAAATCTCTGTTGGATACCAGGGGGAACAAGGGTTAACTTTCTAAACAGTTAGAGCATACTTATTTTGCTTTAAGCGTATGTGGAGAAGGTAAGTAATGAATTTGTATCTGAGTACGCTGTCATAATTTGCATAAATCGGGTCTAACTACCTAATGAAATTTTGTACTCAAGAATAATTCTTGGGTATATTAACTGTGTTTACAAAAGCTTCCACAAGCAATGTTTTGATTTGAGGAACACCGCCCCATTTGGGGAGCAACCCAAATATCCGGGGCGGACGAATGCAAACCATTCAATGATTATATCTCATGAAGAATACTTTCTGGAGAGTAGCTCAGCGGTTATCCGGTTTTGAGAATCTCCTGAAGTTCGTAGTTGAGCAAACTAAATCACGAACTTCTGGAATTTTGCTGTCCATTTTTTCTGGTACAAAATTATCTCACAAAAGACGCCAGAAACAAAGATTTTTCCGAAGATTTCCTCAATTGTATTGGATAGCCACTGCGTTAGTTTGCTTGCAAATAATACTATTGCAGAATCCACACGACCTAGTAAGTCGAGTAAACGCAGCTATGGCAATATCTACTCCGCTTTCGACCAAAGGATCACAAATTGTTGACTCTCAAGGCAAAACCGTCTTGCTTAGAGGAGTTAACTGGTTCGGGATGGAGACTGATTTACACGCACCTCACGGTTTGTGGAAAAGAGACTACAAAGATATGCTGGCTCAGATTAGGAAGCTGAAATACAACGTGATTCGACTTCCTTATTCTGTGCAGGCTTTACGGTCTTCTAACATCAGTGGGGTGGATTTCGGTATTGGTAGTAACAAAGACTTACAAAATAAGACTCCGTTACAAGTAATGGATATTATCGTTCAAGAAGCTGCAAATCAAGGTTTGTTAATTTTGTTAGATAGCCATCGCCTCAGTGATGCAAGAATACCTGAATTGTGGTATGGCGATGGATATACAGAAGCTGACTGGATTGATACTTGGAAAATGTTAGCTATTCGCTATAAAAACCAGCCAAATGTGATTGGGGCTGATTTGAAAAATGAACCCCACGGACAAGCTAGTTGGGGTACTGGCAATTTAGTTACCGATTGGCGGTTAGCGGCTGAACGTTGTGGTAATGCGATTTTATCAGTCAATCCTAATTGGTTGATTGTAGTGGAAGGGGTAACTGACAATGTTCCTGGACAACAGTTAGGACATTGGTGGGGAGGAAATTTAGAAGGAGTCAAAAATTACCCTGTACGTTTAAATGTAGCAAACAAAGTAGTATATTCTCCCCATGAATATGGGCCTGGAGTGTATGAAGCATCTTGGTTTAATGAACCTTCTTTTCCTCAAAATCTCTATGATCGCTGGCAAAAAGGATTTTATTACATTGCAGAGCAAGGAATTGCACCAGTATTAATCGGAGAATTTGGTGGTCGTCGAGTAGACAATAATTCCAAGGAAGGGATTTGGCAACAGCGGTTTGTAGATTTCATCAAGCAAAAGAATTTGTCATTTACTTACTGGAGTTGGAATCCTAATAGTGGTGACACTGGTGGTATTTTGTTAGACGATTGGGTGACAGTAGATACACCGAAGCAACAATTACTTGATAAGCTGCTAACAGGAGATACGACACCTACTCCTGCAACTCCGACTACATCTCAATTGACAGCAGAAACGATTCGTTTATCTGAGTGGAATAATGGTTTTTGCGTGAATTTCCGTATTACCAATAAGGGTAGTACTCCTGTAAATGGTTGGAAACTGACATTTGCAATTAATCAAGCGCGAATATATGAGACTTGGAACGCAAACTTTATCCAGGGTTTAAGCTATGAGGTAACTCCTGGACCTGAGTGGGCAAAAGTTATTCAACCTGGTAAGTATGTTGAAGTTGGCTATTGTGCTAATAAGCAAGGTTCCAATTTTATGCCTACAATCATTTCTGTGAATCCTGTTTAAATTCAGGTTTGTCACCGCAGATATAACAAGTAAGGGCGAACAATTGTTCACCCTTACTTGTTAAAATTTGGAAACACTATAGATAAATCTAGGAATAAGTCGGGGAAACTTGGTAAAGGAACAACACTGTTGGATAAAAAAACTTGTTTACTAGCATAATCAAAATTACCTTGCAAATCTTGATATGGTTTGGTATAAATTTCTAAACAATTTCTGACTAAGTTAAATATCCAGTAGTCAGTAATTCCTGACTCAGCGTAAAGAGGTAACTTAATTTCTTGGTCGTATTTCAGTGTAGAGTCTGCAACTTCTCCAAGTAGTAGAATATCTGCTGGTTGAGGATGTGCTGATAGATAGCGATCGCTGCGGTTACGAGCTATCACTAAATCGGGTTCGGGTTCGCTGTCAGGTGGTAAAAGAATAGGCTCTTGTCCTCTGACTATGGCTTTTTTTTGGAGTAAAATAGTGAGTTCATATACTAAAGAGGTATTGCAAAAGGTATGAGGTGTTCCTTTAGCTACCATTTGCATTAATTCTCCCTTGATTAACTCTACTTGATCAATCTCAGTTAAGAATCCCAAGTCAATGAGCCGATGATAGTCGTCTATGGTAAACCGCTTGGGAGTTACATCACTAAAAGTAACCATGAGTACAAATTACTAAAAAATGCCAATATCTTGAATCCTAGTTTAGCTTAAAATTTTAGCTCTACAATGCATCAGGTTTTTAAGATAACTTAGTGTGAATCACATATAACTAGAAATATCCGAGTTAATATACTACAAAAGTGCCAAAACGTACATTTATCTACAGCTTATTTATACTGACATTCATTAGCATTGTGAGCTTCTCTTACTTGTCAGAGCGATCGCTTTCTGCAACAGCTTGTAGCAAATGGGGATTTAATGAGTCAGAAGATACAAAATACTACATCAATCCGCAAAAAGTAGTCGTTGAACCTTGGTATGGAGAGCATCACGTCTATGCCATTTTTATCATTCCTAGGGGCTATCTCAACGACCATTTATTTAAAGTTTCTATAAAAGATTCGGGGACATACTGTGGAATTTTGGACTTTGCTGGTACTACAGTTACTGAAGGAGTTGAAGTTAAACCTGGAAATTACTTGATGAAAGCATTATTTCCTACTAGAGTTGCTTTTTGGCTAATTCTCCAAGGTAAAGGTGTACATCTAAAACAATCAAGTAATTGGGTACTCGGTTACTCAAAGATAAAGTAGAAGAAAGAAGACATAAAATCTTATTGACTCTCTCCACCTTAAAAAGTCGGCACTAATATTTCAAGATATGTTAATAATGTAGGGTGTGTTGTCGCGCAGCGCAACGCACCGCTAAGAATTTTGGACTAAAGTTTAGTCAATTAAATAAAAAACCCAGCCTCTTAACTAGAGACTGGGGAATCACATACATATTACTCTTTAGCCAATTGCCGAATTAGGCAGAGATTTCACCAAGGTTAACTTTAACTACCTTATTCTTTTCAACTTCTGACTTAGGTAGTGTCAAGTTTAAGATACCATCTTTGTATTCCGCTGTTACGGCAGTGTTTTGGATACGCGCACGTAGTGGAATTACACGTTGAAACTTGCCGTAATAAAATTCGGTTCTAGTTTTACCGTTGTCGTCAGTCTTAGTTTCTGTCTTGCGTTCAGCTACTACTTTAACTGCGTTTTCGGTAACTTCAATATCTACATCTTTGGCTTCAATACCAGGAAGTTCAAATTTTAGATGTAGTGCTTCATCAGTTTCATGAAGTTCAGCGGCAGGGGTTTTAAATGTTGGCGTTTGCAATTCTTGAAACAATGAATCTAATTGGCGAGTAACTGCGTTCATTTCGTTCCAAGGGTTATAACGTACTAACATTTTGCTTTGTTCCTTTTCGAGAGGTGTTGATTAATTTGTTTGGTTTATCGTTTCATATGTCCTTATAGTAATAAAGGTAGAAATGATTGGAAATACGGTTTCTATCACTTTTATTTTTATGAAAACCGACCATGTTTTTAGGAGTGTTGTTAATACGAATTATCTTGGTACGGTAAACCCGATATTAAATTTGTAGACGCCCGTCTACGTTCATACCCGTATGGGTAATATGAGGGGTTGGGTGAGAGGTTATTACAATTAAGCCATTTGTCACACAGGTTTATTTCTAAATATGGTTCTACCGAATATTGGTGTGTATTGTTATTTACTTGTATTCGGAGATAATTGTATAGTCTCTCGTATTACATATTGAAGTGCGGAATGTGGGTTATAGATATATTCATGACTACTTGATTTTCTGAAGGGTGTTTATAATGAAGTTGGTTAATAGGGGGACATAAATAGTCAAATGAAATACCAGTATGCTCCAATTGCATATCACGTGGTGCATTTAAGGCAATAACAGCATCTCCAATTTTTTCGCATCTTTTACATACAACAGGCATTGTAAACTGTTAATCGAAGGTTTAGAAATGGCAATGCTCTCTTTACAAGCAGCAGGGTGTAGACTAATTTACATAAATGGTAGTTTTACGACAAGTAAATCTGATCCAGTTGACTTTGATGGTTGTTATGATAAGGAAACAGTAGATACTTCAAAAGAGTTATAGAAAAATGGGATAAGAGAAAAGCTCAAGCTACAAGTAAAGTATCATAAATTAAATTGGCGTCACTATTTACAAACTAGTAAAATATATGACAACTAATTTACCTATTAAATTGGAACATTTACCCAATAATTTACCCCTAGACGGCGCCGTTCGCATTGAGCTAGTCGAAGGTGTACCAATTTTCCGCGCTTCTGCTACTGTAATAGAACGTATAGAAACATTAATGGCGCGCGGTCGTGAGTCGTCACTAACTGAGGATGAAGAAAACGAATTAGATGGGTATGGGGAATTAGACGATTATTTAAGCTTAGTTAACCGTGTAATACGTAATATGTCTCTAAATCCCAATCAAAGTTAAAGTGAGCCGTTATATAAGTGAGGCGAATCAAAATCAAGTTCGAGAACGTGCTTGTTATTTATGTGAATACTGCCATGCATCCGAACAATGGCAATATATACCTTTCACCGTAGACCATATAATTCCCTTAAGTAAAGATGGCGCCAGGGGTATTGAAAATTTAGCGTTTGCTTGTTTTAATTGTAATCGTCAAAAATCAGATAGACTCACTGCAATCGATTTAGAATCAGGTGTAGAAGTACCTTTATTTAATCCTCGTATTCACAGCTGGCGCCAACATTTTATTTGGTCAAAAGATGCAAGCTCAATAATTGGGTTAACTCCAATTGGACGAGCAACTGTTACAGCATTGAACTTTAACCGTCAAAGATTCATTAACATTCGTAACGAAGATAGCAAGATTGGAAGACATCCACCACCAGATGACCAAATTCAAAGTTGAAGTATCGTATCATTATGATATTTTTAGATTGAAAAATGTTCGTAATTTTGCTGTGGATGAACTGTAAATAAATTAAATTCTGGAAGAGACGACCCATCGGTTCGTCTCTACAATACTACCGAACTATTAACATGAGGTACTTGTTATATAATCAACCGACATATAATCAGTTCTACGCGCTAAAGTACTTCGCTACTGGATGATAAGCAATAATCGCTGTTGTACTTTGCTCTGGATACAACTGTTCACTTTCATCCATATGCATCCCAATCTGATCAGCACCCAACAAATTTAGTTGCTTATACTGGTCTTGAATGTTTGGACAAGCAGGGTAGCCAAAACTATACCGTGAACCGCGATATCTCTGAGCCAATATGTCCCGGATATTATCAGGTTCCTCAGTTCCAAAGCCTAATTCCTGACGAATTCTGGCGTGTGTCCACTCAGCTAACGCCTCTGCTACTTGTACCGCTAAGCCGTGAAAATACAGATAATCTGTGTATAGATTATCTGCAAACAACTTCTGAGCAAATTCAGTGGCAATTTCACCCACAGTCACCGCTTGCATGGGAAACACATCGATAATTCCCGACTCTTTTGGTGCAAAGAAATCAGCAATGCATAGTCTCCTCAAAGACTTTTGTCTGGGAAACTCAAAACTTGTTTTGACTTCAGTTTGATGGTTCACATCATAAATATACAAGGTATTTCCTTGAGAATTACAGGGAAAATACCCGTAAATTACTTGTGGATGTAATAACTTCTCCTCAATAATCCGCGCTTTCCAACTTGCTAAAATTGGATAAACTTTCTTCTCTAAGAAAGCTTGATACTCTTCTTTAGTTTGTTCTTTTGGCTTGCGGAATTGCCATTGTCCTGCAATTAATGCTTGTAAGTCTAAATACCAGAATAATTCTTCCATCGGAATATCTTCTGGTTGTAACAACTTTGTACCCCAGAAAGGAGGTTGGGGACGTTGGGTATCTATTTCTACAGCTTCTGAACGTTTGGTATCTATTACTAAAGGTTCAGTAGATAGTTTTTGAGGTTTATCTTCTGTAACTTCCTCTGTAATTACAACTTCTTCTGCTTCACCTAAGAATCCTTTGATATCATCCCATTGATTGGCGGCTTTCGCTGGCATTAATTTATCCATGAAGTTCAAGTCAGAGAAAGCATCTTTCCCGTAAATCACTTTACCTTTGTAGACATTTTGGCAATCTTCATAAACAAACTTGGGTGTGAGCGCTGCACCACCTAAGATTACGGGAACGGTAATACCCTTTTCGTTAAATACCTCCAAGTTCTCTTTCATGAAGGCGGTAGATTTCACTAATAAACCGCTCATGGCAATACAATCAGCGTTATACTTCTCGTATGCTTGAATGATATTTTCCACTGGCTGTTTAATGCCGAGATTTATGACTCTATAACCATTGTTGGATAGAATAATATCCACTAAGTTTTTACCAATGTCATGAACATCGCCTTTAACGGTGGCAATGATAAAAGTACCTTTCGCAGTGTTAACGCCACCTTCTGATTTTTCCATGAAAGGTTCAAGGTAGGCAACGGCTGCTTTCATGGTTTCCGCTGACTGCAATACGAAAGGTAGCTGCATTTGTCCGGAACCGAACAGTTCTCCCACTACTTTCATCCCATCCAGTAGATAAATATTGATAATATCTAACGGGGGATACAACTTCATCGCTTCTGCAAGTGCAGTTTCTAAACCGATGCGCTCACCGTCAATAATGTGACGTTTGAGACGTTCCTCAATCGGCAGATTTTCATCAACACCTTTATCTTTCTTAGTTGTCACCCCCTCAAACATCGTGGTCAACTCTGTTAGGGGGTCATAAACGCAGACATCACCTTCAAATTTGCGTTGGTTGTAGATTAACTGTTGACAAATTTCTTGGTGTTGCGGTTCAATTTTAGATAAAGGTAAAATCTTGCTAGCGCTGACAATAGCTGCATCCATTCCCACAGCCATTGCTTCATGAAGAAACATCGAGTTCAGAGCAATACGGGCTGCTGGATTTAAACCGAAGGAAATATTGGATACCCCTAAAACAACGTGACATCCAGGTAATTCTTGACGAATACGTCGGATAGCTTGGATAGTGGCTTTTCCATTTTCCCGGTCTTCTTCAATTCCCGTAGAAATTGGGAGGGCTAAAGTATCAAAAAATATTTCATGGGGTGGTATACCATATTCCACCGCTTGGCGATATGCACGTTGGGCAATTTGGAATTTTTTATCAGCAGTGCGAGCCATGCCATCTTCATCTATTGTACCGATGACTACACCTGCACCATATTCTTTGGCTAATTCCAACACTTTTAAAAAACGAGGTTCCCCATCTTCGTAATTTGTAGAGTTGAGAAGACACTTGCCACCTGCAACTTTTAAACCTGCCTCCATTTTCTCCCACTCGGTGGAGTCAAGCATCAAAGGCAAGTTAACATTATTGACGATGCGGGAAACTAATTCACGCATATCTTTAACGCCATCGCGTCCTACGTAGTCCACGTTAACATCAAGAATATGCGCTCCTTCCTTGACTTGCGATCGCGCCATGGAAACCAGTCCATCCCAGTCTTCAGCGTTGAGCAAGTCACGGCATTTTTTAGAACCGCTAGCATTCAAGCGTTCACCGATAATTAAGAAGGAATTATCTTGAGTATAATTTTGCGTGCTGTAGATTGATGCTGCGGCTGGTTCTAAGTGTGGTTGACGAACTTTTGGCTTGAGTTGTTTACTAATTTCTGCTAATTGTTGAATGTGCGCTGGACGTGTCCCACAGCAACCCCCGATCACTTGGACACCTAAATCTTCAACAAAGTGCATTAAATGCATCTGCAATTCTGTTGGTGTTAAGCGGTAATGTGCTTGACCACCAACATTTTCTGGTAAACCCGCATTCGGTACGCAAGAAACTACAAAAGGTGAATGCTCTGAGAGATACTTGATATGTGGCTTCATTAAATCTGGCCCAGTGGCACAGTTAAGACCGAGAATATCAATTTTATACGGTTCTAAAATGGTGACAACGGCGCTAATTTCCGTACCTACTAGCATTGTCCCCATACTTTCCATCGTCACAGAAACCATTAATGGACGACGTTCTCCCTTTTTGGTGAAAACTTCCTCAATCCCATTGAGTGCAGCTTTTATTTGCAGTACATCTTGACAAGTCTCCACAATAAATAAATCTACACCACCATCCCAAAGGGCCTCAGCTTGTTCAGCAAAGCTCACTCTTAAAGTATCATAGTCAATATGTCCCAGGGTAGGAAGTTTAGTTCCTGGACCCATGGAACCTGCTACGAACCGGGGTTTTTCCGGAGTGGAGAATTCTGCTGCGACCCGCTTGGCAAGTTCTGCGGCTGTTTTGTTGAGATAATATACTTGGTCAGCCAGATTATATTCAGCCAGTACTATAGAGGTACCGCCAAATGTATCAGTTTCAATGACATCCGCACCAGAAGCGAGAAAATCGCGGTGAACTTTGGCGATCGCATCCGGTTTGGTGTGGACGAGATACTCGTTACAACCTTCATACTCAGCACCACCGAAGTCTTCAGCAGTCAGGTTTTGTGCTTGCAAATTTGTTCCCATCGCCCCATCAAAGACGATAACAGGGCGGTCTGGACTATGCAAGCGTTCTAGGAAAGAATGTTTCATATTTTCCAGGAAATATTGGGACAGTTTATAGATACTAAACTTAATTTAATATTTTCCTCAATTTCTGGTGTTTCGGGAGCATCTTAAAGATTTGATGAATTGTATTTTTCTGTAAAAGGCAACAGCGTTCCTTTAACGGTATTTTTCAAGGTATAATATATTATTAAGTATACCAGCTACCTATTTTTAACTGGAAGCTAAATACTATCATCACTTCCAGTTGTTGAGGAATTGTTGTAAATATGAGGTTTAAAGGCTGGAAAACTAGAATTGGCATAATTTCTCTGGTGCTAGTTACGGTGCTTGCGATCGTGGTAATTAGTAACGGAGGACGATCCAATAAAACTACATCAATCCAACCAGATTGGGATCCACCAAAGGTACAACTCCAATCTGATAATTTTACTCAGCAACCTACATTTACAGTTACTCCCTCACCTAGCAAATCCCCAACCCCCATTCCCTCACCAACTAAATCTCCAACTCCTAAAGCTCAAAAGAAAATAGCCAAGACTACCCAAACTATATTTAAAACCACCGCAGCTTTCAGCAAATATAGACCAAAATATGAGCTAGCTTGGGTCAATCCCAGTAACTATGGAGAAAGATTTGCAACAGATATAAATGGCTTCCCTTTACAAAATCAGCCGATTATCGTCCTTCATGAAACAGCTGGTTCTGCATCAAGCGCAGTTAATACATTTCAAGTAGACCATGCAGATGATGAAAATCAGCAAAGAAGTTACCATGCATTAATTAAATTAAATGGTACAGTTGTTTATTTAGTACCTCCTGATAAACGTGCTTACGGTGCAGGTAACTCTATTTTCAATGGTCCTAACGGGGAAGAAACGGTGAGAACAAATGCTATTTTGCCACCATCAGTTAATAACTTTGCTTATCACGTTTCCTTAGAAACACCTCCAGAAGGTATAAATAGCGATCCCGAACATATCGGCTACACGCAATCGCAGTATTACTCTTTAGCTTGGTTAGTTGCTCAAAGCCAAGTTCCAGATAATCGGATTACTACTCACCGCGCTGTAGACAGGTCTGGTCAAAGAATAGACCCGAGAAGTTTTGACTTTAACCAGTTCTTAAATTTACTTCATTCTTTTAGAAAGCTAACCGTAATTAGAGCATAAGTATTAACGGCACCTATAATCTGCTCTTGCTAAAACTTTACAACGAACCTTATCAGATATAGACATACAGCGCATTGCAGGTTTATGAGGTACAGTTATATTACCTCGTAGGGGCACGGCACCAGTAGGATTTTTCATTCACCCGCAAAATTTCAGACGCCGTGCCCCTACCAGTGTACCTCACGCTCGTTGAAAACCACTGTAATTATTCAGGCAATTCTGTAAGGGGAGGTAATCGATATCCCCACCATCGAAGAATTGACCAAGCATAGGCTTTTTGTAACATCAAACGGTCAGCGATTATCCTTAACTCACTTAGTTCTTGACGCTCAGTAGAAGTAAGCTCATCATTTTGATTTTTCTCTAGTAATTTTATGTGGCGTTGTTGCTGTTCTGAGGGAATTTGACTTTGAGCTATTGAAAGTAGCTCCGTACTACTTAAGGTTTGCATTCGGAAAAGCTCGGCCTGCATTTCTACCGGAGCATTGTCAGGTGTAGGAGGTAAATTGCTGGCAATACTTTGAGCTGCCAATACTTCCAAAGGTTGCTGAGTAGCTGATGCGATGTGAGTCAACTGCTGAAAAACAGCTTCAGAGAGTTCAACCGTGACTTTTTGCATTGCCATTGGTTGGTGTATGTACATATTTTTAACCTCGTAGATTTTAACCAATTGAGTCTAGACTTGTCAAACCAACTAAACCACCCAAATATTTACCTAAATCGACTTTATCAATATATTTTTAACTAGATTTAAGATAAAATTCTTTTACTAGAAAGCAACACATTTTGACAAATATCTTTGCTTATGTAGTTAAATATATCTGTATATAATCTGAAAATTCTGTGAAACTTTTTTGCTACAGATTCTTCTTTTGTGACAATCAGATTGTTAAAATCTGATTAAAAAACACTCAGTTGATTAAGAAATATGAACAAGAAGTTTCTTGCTTTACTTACTGTACCCTTAGTTGTTACCTCTACACTCGTATCACTAAGTCCATCTTTCGCTGCTCTACCACCACTGATTCAGCGAGAGATACTTTTTGGTAATCCAGAACGTGCTAACCCCCAACTATCCCCAGATGGTAAATATTTAACGTATATCGCACCTGACAAAAATAATATTTTACAAGTATGGCTACGGACGATTGGTAAAAAAGATGACCAAGTACTAACCGCAGATCAAAAACGTGGTATCCGTAGTTATTTTTGGACATACGATGGGCAACAACTAGTTTACCTCCAAGATAGTGATGGGGATGAAAATTATCATTTCTACGCAGTTAATATCAAGTCAAAGCAAGTGCGCGATTTAACACCCTTTAAAGGTGTGAAAGCAGAAATGATTGGTTTGGATTATAAATTTCCTAATGAAATATTAGTAGGACTTAATATCAAAGACCCGCGTAAACATGATGCTTATCGGATCAACTTGAAAACAGGTAAATCTACTTTAGAGATGGAAAATCCAGGTACTGTTGAACAAGTGGTAGCAGATCCTCAATTTAAAATACGTGCAGCTTTGACAAGTACTCCTGATGGTGGCTCTACTTTATCAGTTAGGGAAGCAACTAATAAACCCTGGAAAATAATTCGTAAATGGGGGCCTGATGACCAAGGTTATGCTGTAGATTTTTCTAATGACGGCAAAACGCTGTATATAGAAAGTAGTCAAAATGCCAATGCTACAAGACTTTTAGCTTTAAATTTAGCAACAGGTAAAGAAACTGTTGTAGCTCAAGACCCACAGTATGATACAGGAGGAGTGTTAATTCATCCTACTAAACGACAAATTCAAGCAGTTGGCTTTTATAAAGATAAACTACAGTGGCAAGTATTAGATAAAAGTATTACTAGAGACTTTTACAACTTAGCTAGAGTGCGTCGTGGAGAGTTTCGAGTCGCTGACCGTGATTTAGCAGATAAAACTTGGCTAGTTACTTACAACACAGATAATGGGCCAGTCTACTACTACTCCTACGATCGCGCTACGAAAAAAAGCCAACTTCTATTCAGTAACAAACCCAAGCTAGAAAAATTGGCTTTAGCACAAATGCAACCAATTTCCTATAAATCCCGCGATGGATTAACTATTCACGGATATTTAACAACACCTGTTGGTATCCCAGCTAAAAATTTACCTACCGTCTTACTAGTACACGGTGGTCCTTGGTCGCGGGATACTTGGGGTTACGACTCAGAAGCGCAGTGGTTAGCAAATCGTGGCTATGCTGTTTTACAAGTTAACTTCCGTGGTTCTACGGGTTACGGTAAACAATTCCTGAACGCTGGTAATCGGGAATGGGCTGGTAAAATGCACAACGATTTAATTGATGGGGTTGATTGGATTGTCAAACAAGGTGTGGCTAACCCCAAGAAAGTCGCTATTATGGGGGGTTCTTATGGTGGATATGCTGCACTAACAGGAGTAACATTTACACCAGATGTTTTTGCTGCTGCGATCAGTATCGTCGGTCCGAGTAATTTGGTAACTTTACTAAGTAGTTTACCTCCTTACTGGGAATCAGGGCGGGCGCAATTTTACCATCGTGTAGGTAATCTAGAAAAAGAAGTTGATTTCCTCAAATCTCGTTCACCTTTGTTCTTTGTAGACCGCATCAAAACACCATTATTGATTGGACAAGGTGCAAACGACCCACGAGTTAAACAAGCTGAAAGTGAGCAAATTGTTACCGCAATGCGAAAAGCTAATAAGCCTGTGCAATATGTTCTTTACACAGATGAGGGACACGGTTTTGCTCGTCCAGCAAATAGGTTACACTTCTATGCTATAGCCGAGGGATTTTTGGGTAAATACTTAGGTGGTCGCGTAGAGCCGATAGGTACTATACAAGGTCATTCGGGAGTAGTTAAGTAGCAGCCTAACATTATACTGATTATACCAATAATGGATCAAAGACGTTCCACTGGAACGTCTACTCGAATCTGTGGAGGCTTTATGACAATTATCACATCAAAACTACTGACTTTTGAAGAATTTATAGACTGGCTACCGGAGAATACTGGAAAACGATACGAATTACACGACGGAATAATTGTAGAAATGTCTCAACCAACTGGAAAGCATGAAAAAGTAACAGGTTTTTTAGTAGAAGAAATTAGTGTTGAGCATTCTTAGGAAACATTTATCAAACCAAGGGATGATGAGTATTTAACCGCAAAATTGCCAAAATCAAATTATCTGGCATAGGGTGAAGGTATGATTAAACCTTGGATGGTAATTGGTGGAGTGGCTTTTTTGGTTGCGCTCTTGGCTAACTTCATTACACCAGGCGATCGCAAGTGGTTCAATCGTCTGCAAAGACCGAGGTGGCTGACTTTTGAGGGAGCAATACCATTCATCTGGATAACTGTATTTATTTGTGGTGCTTGGTCTGCTTACATAGTTTGGGAAAAAAATCCAGGAACTAATAGTACCTGGTTTTTAATGGGCTTATACCTACTTTTAGAAATTGTTACCATCGCTTATAATCCTGTAATGCTCAGACTTCGCAGCTTGAAAATAGGTACAATTCTTGGCGGTTTAGGTTTCGTTATTGGTGTAATCTTAACGCTAATGGTTTTACCTATCTCTGGTTGGGCAGCTTTATTACTTCTACCTTATTTACTTTGGAGTCCTATTGGAACTTATACTACCTCGGTAATGGCTCGTCTTAATCCTCAAGATGCGTGACTAGAGAAGCTAAGTTACAGCGGTTTTCAACTTGATGAGGTACAGTAGCCACAATTATTAAACCAGCAAACAATACAATGTAGGGGCACGGCTTCCGAAATACTGCAGCTGAATGAAAAATCCTACTAGTGCCGTGCCCTTACGAGGTGCTATAACTGTACCTCATAAACATGGAATATGCTGTATCAATATTCATAGAAAAATAAACTACAGAGACGAAAACACTTCTGTACATACAAGGTATAAAAAAACATGATTAAATCTTGGATGGTTATTGGGTTTATAACTTTCTTCATCGCATTTGGTAGCTTCTTTATCACACCCCGTGATGTGAAGTGGTTTGCAAAGTTAAGTCGTCCCCGATGGTTAATTTTTGAACCATTAATCCCTGTCATCTGGACTGTAATTTTTGTCTGTGGTGCAGCTTCGGCTAATATTGTTTGGCAGAAACACCCAGGAGGTTTAGTTACCTGGTTACTCATGGGTTTATACCTTCTACTAGAAATTGTTACTATTACCTACATACCCCTAATGTTGAGATTACGCAGTCTCAAAGCTGGGGAAATTGCTGGAGCTGTGGGTGTTGCTTTAGGTATAGTGTTAACATTGTCAGTCTTGCCAATTTCTAAGCTAGCAGCAGTGTTACTTATTCCTTACTTAGTGTGGAGTCCAGTGGGAACTTACACTACTGAGGAGTTAATACAGCTAAATCCTGAAGATGCGTAAGTCTTTACAAAAGACGACCGTAACGAGCAGTTAGAGGGATTGTACTTGATACTTGATTACTAAGCCAAGCCCACATTTGATCACCTAAAGAAAAATGCCACCATTCTTTAGGATTACGTTGAAATCCTGCTTTTAACATCACGTCACACAATAGTTGTCGGTTGGTGTGATATGTTTGTGCATCCGGTTGACTGGAACAAGCGTAATAATCAGGAAGCGATCGCTTAGACATTTCATCAATAGGTGAACCCATATCCACAATTTGTTCCATATCATCAACCAATGTGATATCTACAGCTGCACCTGTACTGTGGGGAGGTGGGGTTTTTTCATCTAAGCTAGGTGCAGCCCAAATCTCATATACAGTTTCCCACACTTGTTCAAGTTGTATTGCTGACAACTCCACCTCAGTCCAACCCTTTTGTCTCAGCACTTCATTAAAACTGTAATCTACCATAAATTGCTGTACCGCCACTGGTCGATAAGCATCAAAAATCTGGATGCGCCAATCAGGATACTGCATCTGAAGATAATTTTGGGCTGTGATTAAACTATCGACAACACTTTTACGGAGATAATAGGGAGAGTGTTTTCCATATGGCGCACCCAACTTTTCATAAGGATGAGGGTATTCCACAGCAAATAACTCTAGAGGAATCTCTACCAAAGGTTCACCACATTCGATAATTGGTATTTGATGATAAGGTCTTTTACTCATTATGAATTAATGTTACTCAATATTTTCTCAGACACCCTCCTCTCCCCTACCCTCTATCTTCACAGCCACAGTCACAATTTGTTGTCTTCCTCGATACCTCTGGTACTGGATCATAACCACCAGGATGAAAGGGATGACATCGTAAAATTCGTTTGATTGCTAACCAACTACCTCGCAGTACTCCAAACCTTTCAATCGCTTCCATAGCATACATTGAGCAAGTCGGCTGAAAGCGACAAGTGGGAGGAAATAACGGTGAAATAAACAGTCGGTAGCCGCGAATCAATAAAATAAATAATATTTTCATTGCTGTTGCCCAAATCTAATAAAGTAGTAAGAAAGGTGTATTTGTATAGCGTTGTATCTTTGTTAAGTTCATTTGCCGATTTAGAGTTTACTTTGCCTGTGTGGCAGCAAGTCACTGTTGTCACAACTTGGGTACTTTTAATTTTAGCGATCGCCTCAATGGTAAATCGCTTTATCAATCCGAATCCAGAATTACTACGCAAAATAGTTCACATTGGCACAGGTAATGTGATTTTATTTGCTTGGTTATTAGATATGCCTGCTTATATCGGCATTACAGCTTCGATTCTAGCCGGCGTTGTCACGTTATTATCATTCTTATTCCCAATTCTTCCTGCGATTAATAGCGTTGGACGCCGTAGTTTAGGCACATTTTTTTACGCTGTAAGTATCGGCATTTTAGTTGCTTGGTTCTGGCGTGTACAACAGCCCGAATACGCAGCTTTAGGAATCTTGATTATGGCATGGGGAGATGGACTAGCTGCCCTCATTGGACAACGTTTTGGTAAACATAAGTATAAATACTGGGGTGGACAAAAAAGCTGGGAAGGCTCTTTGACAATGGCCATCACCAGCTTTGTGATTAGTGTTTTAATATTAGTCAGTATTAAAGGCAACTATTGGCAAGTTTGGCTAGTATCGCTGCTAGTGGCGTTAGCCGCTACAGCCTTAGAAGCTTTTTCTTTCCTGGGTATTGATAACCTCACAGTTCCGATTGGTAGTGCAGCAGTGGCTTTTTGGTTGATGCAGATAGTGTAGGGGCGAACAACCGTTCGCCTATTATTTACCTAACGTCGATGAAATTGCTCACCAAGGTGCAGGTATTTTCGCAGAAGTTTTGGATCATTGCGAAGACGATAGTTAATGTACTGAAGGTATCTAGAATTACCGTGGTGATGCCGTCTGTAATAGTGGTGACGACGATGAGGACGGTAGTAATGATTGTAATACCGTCTGTAATGACGTTGGGGATGGTAGTAGTAATGATTGTAATACCGTCTGTAATGGCGTTGAGGATGGTAGTAATACCGTCTGTGATGACGGGGACGGTAGTAGTGCCGTCTGCGGTGATGATTGTAATAGCGTCTATGATAATGCCGAGGACGATGGTAGTGTCGTTTACGGTAATGTCGGTGATGATGTCCCTTCAATTTATCTGTGTCAGTTTCTTGAGTAGACTCCACCAACGAATCTTCTTTGGATATTAACGGAATTTCTAGATTTGATGATGCTAGTTCTTCAACTTGCAGCTGCTGATTATGATTATTTATCTGGGATGCAGTGGCTGTTTCTATCCCAAGACAACAGGGTAATAGTAAAGCACTAACTATGAACTTCCAAAACATAATTTTGTGTTCCTAATTTCTTGTTTCCTAGTTTTGTCAGGAAATGCTTACTTTCAGGCTCTGTAATTAAAGCCTATAGAAATTGGTTATCATACACTTTTAACTAAATTGAGTTAGTGGCGATCGCTATTGCCAAATCTGAAACAAATCTTGACTCTTCGTTAAATTCCACAAGATAAACACTTATATACGGCATAATTTCGGAACTATATAACCCTTGACATACATTTTAAAAATAAAATTATAGCCATAGATGGAGTTTCATTAAGGTACTAGTAAATTTAGATAAGAAGAAATCACGTTGGAAACAACTCAAAAATCTTAATTCTTAATAAAAACTATCAAATAATAAAAATGGATTTTTTTGATTATTCTGTACCACCTCTGCGTCGCAAACAACCTCTAGTAACTATTGAAGACTTGGAAGGACTTTGGTATATTAACTGGCAAGTTGGTAAAATTACGCTCTACTCTACTTTTTATACACGTATAGACCAAGCTTGCATACTCTGGAGCCTTTTACTTATCCCCATGTTTGTCACAGCACAGTTTTTCTCTGTTGATTGGAATCTGCAAGCTGCTTTATGGACAATCTTAAGCTGTGTTGGTGTAGTGGTAATGGTAGCTTGGACTAAGTTTTGGGTAACAGCTAGACAAGTTAATTGGGTATTACATTGCTGGGTAGTTTTAATGGTATCAGGATTAATACTTACTGATTTCAGTATTTTCTTTGGATGGTATCACATATTATTGAACTTATGCCCTTTATGGTTGGGTCTTTGTGCTTTAGGTTACTTGTGTACTGGCTTAGGAGTGCGATCGCGTACAGTATTTTTTATCGGTATACTTCATTTGTTAGGGATCTTCATCTTACCCTATATAGCTAGTTGGCAATTTCTCTCTACAGGTGCTTTGATGGTTTTTTGCTTATTAACTCTAGCTGAATTTCAATGGGACGGATTATAAATAAAAATAAAAATCGGTGGCTGAGGATTTCGACTTCCACCGATTTCAATATTTATTGAACTCATCTTTATATAAATCTCTACCAATTGTTGGCTGTTCTTTGTTTATAAAAATCTCCTGTAAAAGGTTGTACACCAATCATCGGATAAGCATCGTCAGTTGGTGTAAAAATTCGCATAAACCCTTCGGAAACATACTGTGTGATGCCAGCGAGTATCTTAGAAATAGATATCATATGAGACACTCCTTTTTCATTCCTTTTAATTTGTATATCTCTACTTTAATTTCCAAATAATTGAGTTTCTCAGTTTTAAACATATATATAACTTTCGTAATATTCTTTTAATTATGTTAGTTTTACTTCAAAAACTATAGTTATTTTAAATTCAGATATATTTTCTCCCTACTCACCATTACTATTAACAAGTATTAAATATTTTATAAAGATAGCATAATGCTACTGTATTCATACGGTTTTAGCAAGTTTTTTCACCTATACAATTTAGTAGTTGACATTATTTATGGTAAAAACTACCATAAATATAGAAATGTTTATATAAATAACTTTGCATGATAAGTTTTTTAGATTTGAAGCATACATATACAACCAATCAGGAACAGCACCCAAATCAAGAACTGACTGTTTCTGCTTTAGATTACAGTTTGGTAACAGACCTATACCAATTAACGATGGCAGCTTGCTACACAGGTGAGGGTGTAGAGCAGCGACAGGCAAGTTTTGAACTGTTTGTGAGACGCTTACCAGAAGGTTTCGGTTATTTAATTGCCATGGGGTTAGCCCAAGCGCTGGAGTATCTCGAAAAATTTCGGTTTACTGAGTCTCAAATAGCAGCATTGCAAAAGACAGGTATTTTTACTCATGCGCCTGGACACTTTTGGTCTATGCTGTTAGAGGGGTATTTTACTGGTGATGTTTGGGCAGTACCAGAAGGAACAGCTGTCTTTGCTTCCGAGCCACTGTTGCGGGTAGAGGCACCCCTTTGGCAAGCGCAACTTGTGGAAACCTATCTTCTAAACACCTTAAATTATCAAACCTTGATTGCTACGCGAGCAGCGCGGTTACGTGATGTAGTGGGCGAGCAAACAACTTTGTTAGAATTTGGTACAAGGCGAGCATTCAGTCCTCAAGGTTCATTGTGGGCAGCACGAGCAGCTTTGGCAGGTGGATTAAATGCGACATCTAATGTGTTAGCAGCGTTACAATTAGGCGAACAGCCTAGTGGTACGATGGCTCATGCCTTAATTATGGCCTTGTCAGCAATGGAAGGCAGTGAAGACCAAGCTTTTACAGCATTTCATCGATATTTTCCCGGAGCGCCATTATTAATTGATACTTATGATACCGTTGCAGCCGCACAACGGTTAGCGGCTAAAGTCTCGGCAGGAGAAATGGAATTAGCTGGAGTTAGGTTAGATTCTGGGGATTTAGTGGCATTATCCAAAGAAGTGCGATCGCTTCTCCCGAACGTATCCATTTTTGCTAGTGGTGACTTGGATGAGTGGGAAATTACTCGCTTGCTGAAAGCAGGTGCCCAAATTGATGGTTACGGGTTGGGAACACGACTAGTTACAGGTTCACCTGTGAACGGAGTCTACAAGTTGGTGGAAATAGATGGTATCCCAGTCATGAAACAAGCCAGTGGAAAGGTGACTTATCCAGGACGCAAGCAGATTTTCCGACAATATGTAGATGATACAACGTTTATAAAAAATGATAGGTTAGGGCTGTTGACAGAAACACCCTCTTTAGGAGAAGTCCCTTTATTAGAGCTTTTTGTGAAGCAGGGTAAACGAGTAAAACCATTTGAAACTTTAGGGGAAATTCGTCAACGTACTGCTACTTCTGTGCAAAGTTTACCGCAAGAAACACGGCGTTTGAATGATCCTGTATCAGTACAAGTAGAAATTTCTGCTGAGTTAGAGAAACTCACTCATGAAACAAAAACAAGGAAAACGTAAGAAACAGTGAAATTCAACTTTGCACTCCGCACCCTATACCTAACTACCAACAAATATACCCATGATAAGAGTTGCTTTATTTGGTACTAGTGCTGACCCGCCGACAGCTGGGCATGAAGAAATATTAAGATGGTTGTCACAGCATTACGATTGGGTAGCGGTTTGGGCTGCGGATAATCCTTTTAAGTCACATCAAGCTTTATTAGAGCATCGAGCAGCGATGTTAGATTTGATGATAGCGGCTATCGATTCACCAAAACGTAATATAAGTTTAGAGCAGGATTTGAGTCGGCTGAGAACTATAGAAACAGTGGAACAAGCTAGAATTCGTTGGGGTGATGACGTTGAGTTTACTTTGGTGGTCGGCTCAGATTTGTTAACTCAGTTACCTAAGTGGTATCGTATCCAAGACTTACTTATGCAAGTGCGACTACTTGTTATACCACGTCCAGGGTATACAATAAATAACTCTACTTTGCAACCAGTCCAAAAACTAGGAGGAAAAGTAGCGATCGCTGAAATGGTTGGTTTAGATGTTTCCTCTACAGCGTATCGTACACATAGAGACGAAAATACTCTAACACCTCCAGTTGTCGCTTATATTAATCAAGAGCATTTATACAAATGCCAGGACGAAACCCAAAAAAGATTACAGATGCATTGAACCAACAACCTTTGGCAGATTTTAAGGTTGGTGTTGATAATGTAATCTTCTCTGTAGATACCACTCAAAATCGCCTCTTAGTTTTATTGGTAATGCGGCAGCAAGAACCGTTTACTAATTCTTGGAGTTTACCAGGTACTTTAGTACGTCAAGGGGAATCTTTAGAAGATGCTGCTTATCGGATTATGGCGGAAAAAATTCGTGTAAATAATCTTTATTTAGAGCAACTGTATACTTTTGGCGGGCCTAACCGTGACCCACGGGAAGATATAAATAGTTTTGGAGTACGTTATTTATCGGTTAGCTATTTTGCTCTTGTGCGTTATGAGGAAGCAGAGTTAATTGCTGATAAAGTTGCTGGTATCGCTTGGTATCCGCTTAAGCAAGTCCCACAGTTAGCCTTTGACCATAATGAAATTATCACTTATGGACATAGGCGGTTGCGAAATAAATTGGAATATAGTCCTGTCGCTTTTGATGTTTTACCAGAAATGTTTACTCTTAATGATTTATATCAGTTATATACTACCGTTTTAGGAGAAAATTTTTCTGATTATTCAAATTTTCGAGCGCGTCTACTCAAATTAGGTTTTTTATGCGATACAGGAATAAAGGTATCAAGGGGTGCTGGTCGTCCTGCTAGTTTATATAAATTTGATGCTGAGGCTTTTGCACCATTTAAGGATAAACCTTTAGTTTTTATTTAAGTCAAAATAGATAATCTTAAAGCCAAACAAAATGAAGATAGCGATCGCTCAAATTAATCCAACTATTGGTGATTTACCGGGTAATACTGAAAAAATTCTGGAAGCAGCCCAAAAAGCAGTATCAAATGGTGCGCGTTTACTATTAACACCAGAACTTTCTTTATGTGGATATCCACCGAGGGATTTATTATTAAATCCTAGTTTTATTCAAGGAATGAATGTTAGTTTACAGCAATTAGCTACCAATTTACCTGATTCTTTAGCTGTTTTAGTAGGAACGGTTACAGAAAATCCCCAAGGTCAGATTACAGGTGGTAAAGCTTTATTTAATAGCGTTGCACATTTAGAAAACAAAAAAATACAACAAATTTTTCATAAACGCCTTTTACCCACTTACGATGTTTTTGATGAAAATCGTTATTTTGAAGCAGGTTTAGAAGCTAATTATTTGAAAATTGACAATGTTAATATTGGTGTGACTATTTGTGAGGATTTATGGAATGATGAAGAATTTTGGGGAAAACGTAGTTATGCGATAGATCCGATTGCTGATTTAGCTCTTCTAGGTGTCGATATCATTATAAATTTATCAGCTTCACCTTATAGTGTTAGTAAGCAAAAATTTAGAGAAGAAATGCTTCAGCATAGTGCAGCACGTTTTCAAAAATCTATTATTTATGTGAATCAAGTTGGTGGCAATGATGATTTAATTTTTGATGGCAATAGTTTTGCTGTGAATTGTCAAGGAAAAATCCTTTGTCGCGCTCGTGGTTTTGAACCAGATTTAGTAGTAGTAAATTGGGATCAGGAACAGCGGGATTTACAATTAAGTTCTGTAGTCCCCCAATACCAATCTGAAGATGAGGAAATTTGGCACGCTTTAGTATTAGGTTTACGAGATTATATCCGTAAATGTCGTTTTTCTAAGGTAGTTTTAGGTTTAAGTGGTGGTATTGATTCCGCACTAGTAGCAGCAATTGCCACAGCTGCTGTTGGTAGTGAAAATGTATTCGGTGTATTAATGCCATCACCCTACAGTTCCGACCATTCAGTGAAAGACGCATTGGAATTAGGGAAGAATCTAGGTATAAAAACACAAATTATCCCCATAGGCGAGTTAATGGAAGGTTATGACCATACCTTAGCTGAATTATTTGCAGGTACAGAATTCGGATTAGCAGAAGAGAATATTCAATCCCGGATCCGAGGTAACTTGTTGATGGCGATCGCTAATAAATTCGGTTATTTACTGCTTTCCACTGGTAACAAATCAGAAATGGCAGTAGGTTACTGTACTCTCTACGGTGATATGAACGGTGGTTTGGCAGTTATTGCCGACGTACCCAAGACTCGTGTTTATTCGCTATGCCACTGGTTAAATAGTCAAGGAACAGACAATACCCAACTACCTCTAATACCCGATAATATCCTCATTAAAGCACCCAGCGCCGAACTTAAACCCGGTCAAGTAGACCAAGACTCTCTACCGCCCTACGACATTCTAGACGACATCCTAGAACGACTAATACAAAAACATCAATCACCAACTGAAATCGTTACAGCAGGACACGATCCCAAAATTGTCAGTAGAGTTATCCAAATGGTAGCTCGTGCTGAATTTAAACGTCGTCAAGCACCACCAGGGTTAAAAATTACAGACCGCGCTTTTGGTACAGGTTGGCGAATGCCTATTGCTAGTAGAGTGCAGGGTGCGGAGTGCAGAGTGCGGAGTGCGGAAGAGTACGGGGTGCGGAAGAGTACGGAGTGAATAGTTTGAAGTATAGAATACGGAATACTATAAATTTTTGTTAACTGGCTGGATTCATTTGTGAGAAAACTCAGCACTCAGCACTCAGCACTCAGCACTCTTCCTAGTGTCGAATTTCCAAATTTAGGATATAACGTCCTAGCTGTAATTTGCCTGCCCATAATTCATATTCCACCCGCAAATGCTCTGGTAACAGATGTCCAGTCAGGGTGAGGCTAGGAGTAAAATTACGTAGACGGATTGGTTGATGCGTTTGTAATGACTCGGTGGGTAGCCAATAGCGGCTCACACCATAAACACCCTGTTCCCAAAAGTGACGGTAACTTAACTGACCATTGCCTTGCATAGTCATAATTACTCGGTAAGGAGAAATTTCTAACCAAAGTAACCTGGGACTAGTAGGATGAGATGGATCACTTTTATCAGCGTAAAATGTATCATTAACGCTAAAGGGATTTGCCTCCGAATTCTTCAGGGGAGGTGCAGTCAATAATAAATGAAAACGTTGAGTATCTTTCTGGTATAATGTCGCCGCAGTTTCAACTATAGACCACAGGGGCAGGTCAACAGAAACAAGCGATAGGCACACGGGTTTGCGGTGATGGGTCAGCATGGTGGGAGCGATAAGAGCTAGAAGCTAAAAGAAAATCAAGACCAAGAGCGTGCTTCACGTTGTGGAAAGCGGTAGGATACTAGCTATAAAGTCTATTTAACTTTTCGTGTTGTCACACGCCAGTTTATCCTAATGTCGGCTTCTGTTATCACCGTAGAAAATAAAGAAAATCTTTGTCAGAATTTAATCATTCAACCCCCTGCCTCAGGGGTGTGTCTACAAGGTACTATTAAAGTCCCCGGCGATAAGTCTATTTCTCATAGAGCTTTAATGTTAGGTGCCCTATCCCAAGGTGAAACTGAGATTCAAGGTCTTCTTTTAGGAGAGGATCCCCGTAGTACTGCTAGCTGTTTCCAAGCTATGGGTGCAGAAATTTCGGAATTGAATACTGAGTTAGTTCGGGTTAAGGGTATCGGTCTGGGTAATTTACAAGAACCTGTAGATGTTTTGAATGCTGGTAATTCTGGTACTACACTGCGATTAATGTTAGGAATTTTGTCATCTCATCCGGGACGGTTTTTTACTGTCACCGGGGATAATTCCTTGCGATCGCGTCCTATGTCCCGCGTTGTGAAACCTTTGCAAGAAATGGGGGCACAAATTTGGGGACGTAAAGGAAACTCTCTTGCACCTCTAGCTGTTTACGGACAGAATCTTAAACCCATTCATTACCATTCGCCAATTGCTTCTGCTCAAGTTAAGTCTTGTGTACTTCTTGCGGGTTTAATGACAGAAGGGCAAACTACTGTTACTGAACCTGCACTGTCCCGCGACCATAGCGAAAGAATGTTAAAAGCATTCGGAGCAGAATTGAGCGTCGATTTGGAAACTAACACTGTCACTGTTACTGGTCCTGCTCAATTGCATGGACAAAAGGTAGTTGTTCCTGGAGATATTAGTTCAGCCGCGTTTTGGTTGGTAGCTGGCGCTATTGTACCAAATTCTGAATTAATAATTGAAAATGTTGGTGTTAATCCCACCCGTACGGGTATTTTAGAAGCTTTAGCAATGATGGGGGCTGATATTGAGCGTTTAAATGAACGTTTGGTAGCAGGAGAACCTGTAGCTGATTTACGGGTACGTTCTAGTCGTTTGCAATGCTGTACTCTGGCTGGGGAAATAATACCTCGACTTATTGATGAAATTCCCATTTTAGCTGTAGCAGCAGTATTTGCCGCAGGTACTACTGTGATTAAAGATGCTGAAGAATTACGAGTCAAAGAAAGCGATCGCATTACCGTAATGGCGCAGCAATTGAATAAAATGGGGGCTAAAGTATCTGAATTACCTGATGGAATGGAAATTACTGGTGGTACACCCTTAACGGGTACTGAAGTAGATAGTTTTACAGACCATCGTATAGCTATGAGTTTGGCGATCGCATCACTCAACGCTACAGGTACTACTACTATCCAACGCGCAGAAGCTGCGGGTGTTTCTTATCCAGATTTCACCCACACCTTACAACGAATTTGCGTTTAGAAACTAATTCATAATTCATAATTTAAAATTATGAACTATGAATTTCCTCGATTGTGAGGTTCATCAAAATTAATTAATGGTCCCTTGGGTACAATCCGAGTTGGATTTACCTTCGGATGACTTTTATAGTAATGCCGTTTAATATGGTCAATATTGCAAGTTGCTTTTACCCCAGGATATTGGTAAAGCTCTTTCAAATAATTCCATAAATTTGGATAATCTGTGATGTGACGTATATTACACTTAAAGTGTACATAATAAACTGTATCAAAACGAAACAAAGTAGTGAACACACACCAATCAGCTTCAGTAATTTTGTTTCCACAAAGATAGCGTTGTTCTCCTAATACCTTTTCCCAATAATCTAGATTATCAAATAATTCTGTCACCGCTTCATCATAAGCAGATTGAGAAGTTGCAAAACCAGCACGATATACACCATTATTGATTGGCTGATAAATCTTATCTATCGTTTCATCAACTACTTTTCTTAAATCTTGGGGATAAAAATCTATATCTTCTTGAGCAAAATCATTAAACTGAGTATCAAACATTCTAATGATTTCCCGAGACTCATTATTCACAATCGTATTTGTTTGTTTATCCCACAAAACTGGAACTGTCACCCGTCCACTGTAATTAGGGTCAGCTTTGAGATACAATTGCCAAAGATATTCAGTATTATTAACAGTATCAGGGATCGCACCAGGCTCATCTAAAAATTCCCAACTATTTTCTTTAATTTCAGCAGCAACAACTGAAAGACCAATAACATCTTGTAATCCCTTTAATTCTCGCATAATAGCAGTGCGACAGGCCCAAGGACAAGCCCAGGAAATGTAAAGATGATAGCGTCCCGCTTCGGCTTGGAAGTTGCTGGAATTATCAGCAGTTATTTGATGACGAAAAGTCGTAGATGGACGAAGAAACTTACCCTTAGAATCTTCTTGTTCTCTTTCAGATATCCATTTCCCATCCTTGAGGATCCCCAAACCCATAACTAACTCCTTTTATATTTGCTAGTTGTTGGGTGGAATTATACAGTAAAAGCGTCTCTAATTGACACTCGCTTCTCTAAAGCTCAGGCAGGGAACAAACGAAATTAATTTGGATTGAACTAGTACCAAAAGGTTAAAACTCTTGCTACGTAGTGTTTTTGGTTCCCACAACTATTAAATCTAATTGTTAATCATTTTCAAGCATGAGAACGCATTTGAAATCAAAAAATGCATTACCTAGTTCTTTAGGTTCCAACTTATGCAATCCACCTCCATATACTCGACCTTCAGAAATTAGGGCTTTATCAGAAATACTATTAAGAGCTTGCCACACTTCCAACCGTAGCGGAGGCTGACGTAAAAATAACTTTGCTAAAGCAGGCTTGGGGTACAACATTAAATAAACATTGCTGGCGATCACATCAGAATTATTGAATATAAATCGAAATGGTTTACCCCGACTGCTGTCAGTACGTCCCATATAAGTACAAAGGTATGGAGCAGGGAGACGATTTTCCTGGGAGTACCAGGGAGTGCGGTGTTTGCACAAGTAGCGCTCGCTAATGCCGCTTTTTTCACCCGCGAGGAAATATTTCCAGAGTGAAGGATAATTACTCCCGGTTCGCCCATTTTTTTATGAGTTAGAGAAAATAAGGGATTAAAAGTATACCCAACGACATATATGCAAAAGTTATTAGTAGGTATATGTTCGGGTTTATGCATACAGAACCGATAATTAC
>Ga0224723_1000173_pt1 | contig 44120 bp, 18 predicted proteins | sample Balambano_FR2_Me_FD_161647 | JGI IMG/M metagenome (GOLD analysis project Ga0224723, IMG submission 161647) | Freshwater sediment microbial communities from Lake Towuti, South Sulawesi, Indonesia - Balambano_FR2_MetaG | ecosystem: Environmental > Aquatic > Freshwater > Lake > Sediment | place... | reverse complement strand
GGTAAAGTGTTGGTAGTAGGTGGTGACATCGCGTAGGAGTACGCCCATTGACCAGGCATCGCTGATGATGTGGTGCAGGGTGAGTAAGAGCAGGTGGTCTTGATCGGTGAGTTGAAACAGCGTGACGCGCAGTAGGCGATCGCCACTCAGATCAAAGGGACGCTGAGTTTCTTGTTTGGCAAGGTTTAGGGCGATCGCTTCTTGGTCAGACTGAGGGTGCGATCGCAAATCGATACAGGTCACGGTAAAGGGCTGGGGTAGGTGGATCTGCTGAATGGGTTCCCCGTTGACTTCGGTGAACGTGGTGCGTAGCCCTTCGTGGCGTTCTATCAATGCGGTAAAGCTTTGCTCCAGGGCGGCAATCTGAAGTGAACCCGTCAAACGAACGGCTTCAAACAGGTTGTAGGCGGCGGGCTGAAGCTGATGCATAAACCAGAGCCGCTGTTGGGCAAAGGAAAGCGGCAGATTGCGATCGCGGGATACAGGCTGGAGCTTTAGAGAATTCTCTAGCTCGGCGGTCGCTTGCGCGGTTTCAATGGCGGTTGCGAATGAGGCGATCGTGGGGCATTCAAACAGAATACGCAGCGGCAGATCTAGCTCAAAGGTTTGCCGAATTCGGGAGATTACCTGGGTCGCCCGCAAAGAATGTCCACCCAGATCAAAGAAATTCTCGTGGATACTCATGCTTGCGAGTCCTAAGACCTCACTCCACACCTGCGCCACGCGACGTTCGGTTGGAGTTTGGGGAGGAGCGTTCACTGGAGCATTCTCAGGGTTGCTCAAGTCGGGCGCTGGGAGAGCCTGTCGGTTGATCTTGCCGTTGGGGGTTGTGGGAAACGCATCCAGCCAGACAAACACCGAAGGAATCATGGCTTCAGGGAGGCGCGATCGCAAAAATTGCCGCAGTTCTGAATCGGTGGGGGCGGGGTGTTGAGCCGAAACGCCATAGGCAACCAGTTGGGGCTGTCCAATGCGGTCGTTTTGCACAGTGACAACGGCGGCGTGAAGGGTGGGATGCTGACTCAAGGCGGCTTCAATTTCCTCCAGTTCGATTCGCACGCCCCGCACTTTCACCTGATGATCGATGCGACCCAGCAATTCCACATTGCCGTTTGGCAGATAGCGAGCAAGATCACCCGTTTTGTAAAGGCGATCGCCCGATTTCAAACTAAAGGGATGGGGAATAAATCGGTCTGCGGTTAAGTCTGGACGATGCCGATAGCCTCGCGCTAAGCCATCTCCTCCCACGTATAGCGCCCCTGTAACGCCACGAGGAACAGGCTGAAGTTGAGCATTCAGGATGTACAGTGTGGTGTTCGCAAAGGGACGACCGATGGGGACGAGGGCATCAGATGGCGAACTCACATCGGTGGCTTCAAAGTAGGAGCTGTCAATCGTGGCTTCGGTTAGTCCAAAGGAGTTAATTAACCGAGTTTCAGGACGGCATAATCGGCGGATGCGCTCATACTCACTGACATACCAGCGATCGGAACCACAGACGAGCAGTCGCATAAAGTCGAGCCGTTGCTGGCTGGTTTCCAAATAGTCCAGCACACCGCGTAAGACCACAGGCACAAACTCGGCACTGTCAACCTGTTCTCGCTGCATCAGGGCATACAAGTTTTCTGGGTCTAGCAGCAGTTCGCGGGGGCAGAGCACCAACCTGGCACCAGAGCAGAGCGATCGCACCCAATCTCCGGTAAACACATCAAAGGAAACGCTCGCCATTTGCAAATGACAGCGCAGCGAGCGTAATGCATAGGCAGCTTCCCAGGCGAAATAGGCATTCACCAAACCGCCATGCTGAATTTCCACCCCTTTCGCCCGCCCTGTAGAGCCGGAAGTATAAATGACATAGGACAGATGAGAGGGTTGTACAGCGCTGGTTGGATTATCTAAGCGGCACTGGGCGATGCGAAGCAGTTCCCCCTTTGGGGTAATCGCCTCCCGGTCGTCGTCCAGCCGGACAATTTTTAGTTCTGTAGCGGGAAGGTTTGCCGTCCAACTGTCCAGAGTGCCCTGCGTCAGGAGAACTTTGGCGTTTGAATCTGCCAGCATGAAGGCGAGTCGGTCTGGCGGATAGGCTGGATCGAGCGGCACATAGGCTCCTCCAGCTTTGAGAACAGCCAACAGACTCACTAGCAGCTCGACGGAGCGATCCAGACAGATGCCGACCAGGGTTTCCGGCTGTACGCCTTGCTGTTGCAGAAAATGGGCGAGCTGATTGGCTCGTTGATTCAACTGCCGATAGGTGAGCCGCTCTGCCCCGACGACCAAGGCGATCGCATCGGGGGTTCGTTCTACCTGCGCCTCAAACAACGTGTGAATACAGATCTGGGGATACGTTGCCTCGGTTGCATTCCAGTCATAGAGCAGGCGGTGGCGTTCTGGCTCGGTTAGCAGGGGCAGGGTCGCTACTGGTTGATCAGGGTGAGCGATCGCCGCTTGCAGCAGGATTTCCAGATGACCCAACATGCGGGCGATCGTGTCTGCCCCAAACAGGTCACAACTGTATTCCAGAATGGCGGTCAACATGGAAGCGGTTTCGACAAAATCCAGGCTCAGGTCAAATTGGGCAGTTCCCTTCTCCGCGTCCAGGGGAGTGAGCGTCAAGTCTGACAGCCGCAGCTCGGGCTTGGGTGTGTTTTGCAGCGTCAGCATCACCTGAAATAGCGGATTTTGGCTCAGGTCGCGCTCTGGCTGAAGCACTTCAACGAGTTTTTCAAACGGTAAATCCTGATGCTCATACGCCGCCAGGGTTATCTCGCGGGTGCGGTCAACCAGCTCACGAAACGTCGGATTGCCGCTCAGGGCTGTTCGCAGCACCAGTGTGTTAACAAAGAAGCCGATTAAATTCTGCGTTTCGGGTCGCGTTCGATTGGCAATGGGGGAGCCAACGGCGATATCATCCTGCCCGGTGTAACGGTACAGCAGCGTATTCAATGCCGCCAACAGCACCATAAACAGCGTCGTTCCAGTGTCTCGGCTAAATTGCTTGAGGGCAGCCGTTAGGGTAGGGCTGAGGGTTCGCTTTTGACGGGCACCTTTGGCAGTTGAGATGGGCGATCGCGCTCGATCCGTTGGCAGTTGCAGCTTTGGCAGGTTCGCTAAATGCTGTGTCCAGTACTTGAGCTGGGTTTGCATCACCTCTCCCTGGAGCCACTGCTGCTGCCAGACCGCGTAATCGGCATATTGAATTGGCAGCAGCGGCAGGGACATCGGATCGCCCGCCTTGTACAGAGTTGCCAGTTCTTTGAGCAACACGCCTATTGACCAGGCATCGGCGATGATGTGGTGCAGGGTGAGCAACAGCACTTGCTCGGTGTCTGAAAGCTGAAGAAGCGTCACTTGCAATAGAGGTGCCTGAGCCAGGTCAAACCGAACCTGAGCGGCAGCGGTGGCATGGTGTTGTACCTGGGTTTGCTGTTCTGCGAGGGGAAGAGGCTGCAAGTCCACGACAACCAAAGGCACCGTTGCAGTGGGAGCCACAATTTGAAGCAGTTGCCCTGACACCATTTGAAAGGTCGTTCGCAGCATTTCATGCCGCTGCACGAGTTGGTTGAGGCTTTGTTCCAGGGCGGCAATGTGGAGCCGACCGCTAATCTGCACGGCGATCGCCAAATTATATTGAGGGCTGCCCGGATCAAGCTGATCGAGGAACCAGAGCCGCTGCTGGGCAAATGATGCCGGAAACGCCAGTACGTCAGCTTCTGCCGCTGGGAGATTGATTGGGTTAGAGCACTGTGCGGTCATCCTTCACCTCCAATGTCGGATTGATCTGACCGTTGGCGATCGCCCCTCATGTCGCCGCTATCCTCTCGCTGGAGCCGATAGGACTGGCGATCGAGCTGAGTAATGGCATTGGGCTGTGGTTGAGCCAGAGCAGATTTTGCCTGGGCAATTTGTGCTGCAAAATCTGCCAGGACTGGCGATTCAAAGACACTCCGCAGTGGCAGTTGCACCTGAAACTGGTCTTGCACCTGTGCGATCAGTTGGGTCGCTAGCAGTGAATGTCCACCCAGATCGAAAAATTGGTCAAAAGCACCCACTTGCGGCACTCTCAATACGGTCGCCCACAGATTCGCGACCTCGGCTTCCAGGGGCGATCGCGGTGAGACCAAGTCTGAGCCTAGAGGCTCGCTTGCGTCGGGGTCCGGGAGGGCACGGCGATCGACCTTGCCGTTGGGGGTTAACGGCAGACTATCCAACATTACAAACGCAGTGGGCACCATGTAGTCTGGCAACTGCTGTCGCAACTGGTGGCGCAATGTCGCAATGGGGGGAATCGGTTGCTGGGGATGGGGGACAAGATAAGCCACCAGACGTTGGATATCTGGGGCATCTGTTTGCACAACGACGACAGCGGCTCGAACTGCCTCAATTTGGCTGAGGGTCGCTTCAATTTCGCCCAGTTCAATCCGGTAGCCTCGCAGCTTAATTTGGTCGTCCAGTCGTTCCAAAAATTCAAGGGTGCCATTCGGTCGATAGCGGACCCGATCGCCTGTGCGGTAGAGTCGAATGTGCGGTTCCGCCGCGAAGGGGTTGGGCACAAACTTCTCAGCGGTGAGTTCAGGACGATTCAGGTAGCCTCGCGCTACGCCTGCCCCACCCAGATACAGTTCTCCCGGTACGCCAACGGGGACGGGCTGAAGGTGACGGTCTAATATGTAGACTTGCGTATTGGCGATCGGGCGACCAATGGAGATGGTTCCTACTTGAGGCAACAGGCGATCGCAGGTAGACCAAATCGTTGTCTCGGTCGGACCATAAAGATTCCACAGGCTGTCACATCGCGATTGGAGCTGGTGCGCCAGGTCACGGGGCAGCGCTTCCCCGCCGCACAAGATCGTTAACGATGGATCGCCATTCCATCCCGACTCGATCAGCAGTCGCCAGGTAGACGGCGTGGCTTGCATGATGGTGGTGCGCGATCGCCGCAACTGTTTTGCCAATCGTTGACCATCGGTTGCCACCTCCCGACTGACGATCACCACCCGTGCCCCTATCAGGATAGGCAAAAAGAGTTCCAGGGCAGCAATGTCAAAGGATAGCGTGGTGACAGCCAACCAGGTATCGTTTGGGGTCAGCCGCAGTTTTTCCTGCATGGCGTGGCAGAAGTGGGTCAGCGCTCGATGAGGAATTTGCACGCCCTTAGGTCTGCCCGTGGAGCCTGAGGTGTAGAGGGTATAGGCGAGATTTTCCAGATGGATTAGCGGTGGCAGATTGACAGGCGGGGACTGGGTGATGCGAAGCAGTTCCCCCTTTGGGGTAATCGCCTCGTCTTCGAGACAAATCATGGCTGCATCAGTGGGGGGCAGTGTTGGCAGGAGCGATCGCTGCGTAATCAGCACAGGAGCCTCGGAGTCTGCCAGCATAAACGCCAGTCGCTCAGCCGGATAGGCTGGATCTAGGGGAACATAAGCTCCTCCTGCTTTGAGGATGCCGAGCAGCGCCACCAGCAGATCGCAGGAACGGTGCAGATACAAGCCGACGAGTACTTCCGGTTCTGTTCCCCGCTGCCGTAATACCTGGGCAAGCTGATTGGCTTTCTGGTTGAGTTCCGCATAGGTGAGCGACGCTTGCTCATCCTCTACAGCAATTGCCTGGGGCGATCGCGCCACCTGTTGCTCAAAGGCTTGCACAATCGTGCGTTGTGGATAGTTAACCTGGGTCTGGTTCCACTCCGTCACGATCTGTTCCCGTTCGGCAGGGGTGAGCAGCGGCAATTCCCCAAGACACGCGTCGAGATTGTCTACAATGCCGTGCAGTAGGGTTTGAAAGTGCCCTGCCAGCCGTGCAATCGTGTCTAGTTCAAACAGGTCGCAGTTATATTCCAGGATGCAGACCAATCCCTGCTCGGTTTCCTTGCAGGATAGGCTGAGGTCAAATTTGGTAGTACCGCTGTTGAGTGGCAGTGGCTCCAGGGTGAGGTCGGGCAGTTCCAGGGCGATCGCAGGTGTATTCTCCAAGCCAAACATCACCTGAAACAGCGGTGCATGGCTAAGTTGGCGATCGGGCTGGAGTTCCTCCACCAGTTTCTCGAACGGCAAGCTTTGATGAGCGTAGGCTGCCAGGGAAACTTCTCGTACTTGCGCCAGCAGTTCCCGAAAGCGGGGATTGCCAGACAAATCGGTTCGCAAGACCAGCGTATTGATGAAACAGCCGAGCAATCCCTCTATTTCGGCGCGATCGCGGTTGGCGATCGGTGAACCGACTAGAATGTCGGTCTGTCCTGTGTAGCGGTAGAGCAAGGTGTTAAACGCAGCCAACAGCACCATGAATAGGGTTGTGCCCGTTTGCTGACTGAGGCGATTGAGGGAATTTGTCAGCGATCGCGCCAGCTCAAATCGGTAGTGATCGCCCCGGAAGGTTTGCACCGCTGGACGGGGATGATCGGTGGGTAGTTCTAGGACTGGTAGATCGCCACTAAGCTGCTGCTGCCAATAGTTCAAGTGTGTTTGCAGGATTTCCCCCTGGAGCCACTGCCGCTGCCATACTGCAAAGTCGGCATACTGAATCGGCAAAGGTCGCAAGACGGGCGGTTTCGCCTCCACAAAGGCTCGGTAGAACGCGGCTAACTCTTGCAGCAATACTTCCGCCGACCAACCATCCGAGATGATGTGGTGCATTGTTAACAGCAGCACATGGTGGGTGTCGTTTAACCGCAGCAGGTGCAGACGAAACAGCGGGGCTTTTGTTAAGTCAAAGACGGCGTGGGCAAGGGCGATCGCCAGTCGCTGCACTTCAGTCATCTGCTCTGGTTCAGACACACTTTTCAAATCAGCGATCGAGAGCGTCACATCGAGGGTGGGTTCGATCTGCTGCACGGGCTGCCCATTCACCGAAATAAAGCGAGTTCGGAGCGCTTCATGGCGACGGACAACGGCTTGCAGACTATGCTCCAATGCCGGAAGATGCAGTTGCCCCCGCAGCCGCACCATTGCGGGCAGATTGTACGCTGGACTGTCTGGCTCTAGCTGAGACAAAAACCAGATTCGCTGTTGAGCAAAGGAGAGCGGCAGCGGTTCACAGCGGGGAACGGGTTGAAGGGTCGCAGGTTCCAGGCTTTTTCCGCCCCCGATCGCCGATGCGATCGCTACCGCTAAGCCAGCGATGGTGGGCGTTTCAAATAGCGCTCGCATCGGCAGTTCCACCCGAAAGGTTTCTCGCAGCCGCGATATCAGTTGGGTCGCTAGCAGCGAGTGCCCGCCCAGCGCAAAGAAATTGTCTGTCACGCCGACTTGCTCCAGCCCCAAAAGCTGTGCCCAAAGGCTCACCATTACCGCTTCAACAGGGGTACGGGGTGCGACCGCCGTATTGTCTGGACGAGATGCTTCAGGGGCAGGCAATGCCTGACGGTTGAGTTTGCCGTTGGCAGTTAGGGGCAGTGACTCTAGAACTACAAACGCAGACGGCAGCATGTAGTCGGGCAGTCGGGGCTGAAGGTAGGCAACCAAGTCGCTGAGGGTGGGTTGCTGTCCTGGTTGAGGCACACCGTAGGCGACAATCCTGGGTTGGGAAGATTGGTCGTCAGCTACGACTGCGATCGCTTTCAGGGCAGGATGTTGGCTCAGGCAGGCTTCGATCTCTCCTAGCTCTACGCGATAGCCGCGAATTTTAATCTGCTGGTCGGTTCGTCCCAAAAACTCCAGGCTGCCATCAGCTAGATATCGAACCACATCCCCCGTTTTATACAGCTGTGCGGTCGGGTCTGAGCTGAAGGGATGGCGAATAAACCGCTCGGCAGTCCGGTCAGGCTGGTTCCAGTAGCCGCGAGCCAGATTAGCCCCTCCGATGTATAGCTCTCCGGGGATGCCAAAGGGCACGGGTTCCAGGGAGTCATCCAGAATGTAAAGCTCGGTGTTGGCGATCGCCCGTCCCAACGGCACGGTTGCTGATTGGCGCTCTACTGCATCTGGCACCGCATCGGTCAGCACGCCCACGGTGGTTTCTGTTGGGCCGTAGTGGTTGAAAATCTCACAGGTAGGCTGAGCCTGCCGAATCTCGGACAGCAATTGCCAGGAAAACGGCTCTCCTCCTAAAATCAACTGCCGACGTGGCAAAATCGACGCGCCCTGGGGCGAAGACAGGAGGGCTTGCAGATGAGAGGGCACAATTTTGAGGCAGTCAATCGGGTGCTGCCGGAAGTAAGCCGACAGTGCAACTGGGTCGGTCACATGCTCGGAGGGCAGCAGGTGCAGACATCCTCCTGTACAGAGACAGGAAAACAGAATGGTATTGCCCAAATCGGCGGCGATCGGAGACAGCAGCGCAAAGTGGGTGGATTTTTCCAGATCCAGCCGTTCTAAAATGCTGTGCAAATAGTTGAACAACTGCCGATGCTCAACCGCAACGCCCTTGGGCTGACCTGTAGAGCCGGAGGTATAGATCAGGTAAATCAGATGGCTTGCCGTTACCTCACTGGCAGGATTTGTATCAGGCTGCTGGGAAATCGCCCCCCCATCCCGATCCAGACAGACAACCTCAGCATGGCTCTCTGGCAGAGTTTGCATGAGCGATTGTTGCGTCACAATCACCGCAGCCTGGGCATCCTGGAGCCGCAGCGCCAAACTTGCCGGAGGCAGTGCTGGATCAAGCGGCACATATGCCCCGCCTGCTTTGAGAATTCCCCATAGCCCGACAATGAGATTGGGCGATCGCTCTAGATACAGCGCCACGGGCACATCGGGTTTCACGCCCCGATGTTGCAAGACATGAGCCAGTTGATTGGCGCGACGGTTGAGTTCGGCATAGGTAAGCTGCTGATCGCCACACACAACGGCAATTTGGTCGGGCGATCGCTCCACCTGGGCTTCAAACCAGTGGTGAATGCAGCGGGGAGTAGGAAATTCAGTTTTGGTTTGATTTAACTCCACCAGCAGGTGATGACGCTGCACTGGGTTGAGCAGCTTTAACTCCCCAATTGCGGTGTCAGGGTGGCTCAGCACATGGGTGAGCAAGGTCTGAAACTGCTCCAATAGCCGTTGCGCGGCAGAGGCGGAAATGCAAGCCGCATCGTAGGATAACGTCGCCTGAAGGGTGCGATCGCTCTGCTGAAACGCCAGTTCTACCTGGAAGCGATTGAGACAGCCGTAAGATTGTTCAACCGTAAATGAAACGGCTCCAGCGGGAAAGACCGACGGCTGTTCGGCAAAGCTAAAGCCAAAGGGTGCAAAGGACGCTGAGACATCCCGTTCCCAAGCAAAATCGTCTTGCCACTGCTCTGCGGTTTGGAGGGTTTGCTGGGTGAGGGCGATTGCCTCCGTTACCTGCAAGTCAGCGGAATAAGAACAGGCGATCGGAATCTGTTTTGCCAGCAGCCCCAACATCGACTCCAACGCGTCATACTCTCTGCCAGGACATTGGGTGCCGATGATCAGATCAGAGTGTCCCGTTAGCCGCCAGAGCAGCATTTGCCAGCACGACAGTAAAACTGCTGCGGCTGTGGCGTTGAGTTGTTCCGCCAGGAAATTTAGTTTTGCCGTGACCTCTGGGGGCACCGTCCAGGGCAGCGTTGCTGGAGCAAAAGCATTGGAATCGCTGCGGGTTGCGATCGGTAAGCTCAGCGCTGTGAGCGGCGAAAAATCCTGCTGCTGCCAATACGCTTGTCCTGGGCTGTCTTCCTCAGCCTCTAGAAGCTGATTCTGCCATTCGGCGAATTGAGCATATTGCCATTCAGCCTCCGGTAGGGTGTCCCCTTTCAGGCAAGCGGCATAGGTTTGGCTCAGTTCTTGCACCAGTTGATACAGCGTCCAGCGATCGCCACAGAGGGCTGGCAACCCCAGCAGCAGCACGGATGCTTCGGACGACAAAATTACCCACGTTACCTGCAAAAGCGGCCCGTGTTCATAGTCAAACGGCTGCTGTTGGGCAGCCTGAACCAGGGTGTCAATCTGGGCGACTTGAGCGGACTGATCGAGATGACTCAGATCTAGCGGCTTGCTCAGGGAAACGGCTTTCTGGTCAACCACTTGCACTGGAACCGCCAGACCCGGCAGGCGACGGAAGACGGTTTGGAGAATTTCGTGGCGATCGCACACTCCCTGTAACGTCCGCTGCAAAATCTCTGGCTGCAACTGACCCGTCACCCGCACCGTTGCCTGCACCCGGTAGACATCCTGAGCCTGCTGCAACTGCCAGATCCGCTTTTGCTGAGGCGACAATCGAAACCCTTGAAGCGTACTAGTTTGCATGGGCAACCTCCGGCTGCTGGGCAAGGAATGATGCCTGCTGGAGCTCACCCATTGCCACAACGATTTTGCGCGAACCAACAAAGGGCGCACGGCTATGAGCGGTCAACATGTTATCGAGCAGTAAGATATCGCCCTGCTGCCAGGGAAACTGCACCGTCACCTGTTGATAAATCGCCTGAATTTCGTCTACGACTGCGGCTTCCATCGGCGTGCCGTCGCCATATTCCACCTGGCGGGGCAAGTTGTCTGCGCCAAATAGCGACAGCAGCGAGTCTTGAACGGCTGGCTCCAGGCAAGACAGATGATGCAAGAGAATTTGATTGAAAAACAGCCATTCCCCCGTTTTGGGATGCTGGGCGATCGCCGGACGCACCTGCACGGTTCTCAGTCCATCATTAGGTCGCCACTCCCACTCAATGCCCGCTTGCCGACAATAGGCTTCGACTACCGCACGATCGCGTGTCTGGAAAAAGTCTTGCCAGCTCACATCTAGTCCTCTGGTGTAGTTGCGGATGTAACGCAATTGCTTGTCCAAGAAGCGATCGCGCAGTTCTGGCGACAGGAATTGATAGACGCGACGGGCATCGGCGATCGGCGTTTCTCCACCCTGTTGAGCAGGCTGAACACAGTAGAAAAAGATTTTTTGAGGCCAGCGATGCAGGTGAGAACTTTCGTGATGAAACAAAATCGACTGGTCAGCCGGATAGGGCGTTGATCCATACACCTTGTCGCTGACTCCCTCACGGGGCAGATCGCCATATTCCGCAAATAGCTCAGAGCAAACCGTCTGGGCAAAGGCTTCAAACTCCTTCACGGTAGGTGTATTAAAGCCGCGCAAGAGAATGCCTCCGTGCTTTAGCAGGTTGGTATCGAGAAAGTCTCGGTGGGTCTTAGTCCACTCGATCACGTCCAGATCCTTTAAAGCAGGCTGAAGCAGCAGGGGAAGCGGTTGCCCTGGCTGAAGCAGATCGGCTCTGACTAATTCTTGTTGAGAAACGCTCACGGCTTTCGGTTTGACCTGCATAAATTGCTGCAAGCGGCGAGCTTTTTGCTCAGTTTTGTCCATAACCTGTTGTTTCCTTTCTACGTCGGTGAGGAGTTCAAAGCGGTTGAGGCGAGTGTCGGGCTGCGCCACAATTTGATTCAGGAAGGAGTCGAGTCGCTGGGTCATCTGCCCAATTAAGTTGGGGGAGAACAAAGCCGCGTTATAGCGCCAGATTCCTGCTATCCCTTGCTCGGTTTCTTGCAGGAATAGCGCCAGATCAAACTTGGCAGTTTCAGTAGCGATCGCCAGCGGTTCCAAGACCAGCCCCGGTAGCTCCAGGGACGGCATCGGGGCATTCTGCAAGACAAACAACACCTGAAATAGTGGAGTTTGGTTGAGTTGGCGATCGGGACGGAGAGCTTCAACCAGTTTCTCGAAGGGCACATCCTGATGGGCATAGGCGGCTAGAGTCACCTCACGTACCCGCTGCAATAGTTCGCTAAAGCTGGGATTACCTGACAAATCAGTTCGTAGCACCAGCAAATTCACAAAAAAGCCAATCAGACCCTCGGTTGCTTGACGCGTGCGGTTGGCGACATCGGTGCCCACGACCAGATCGTCTTGCTGGGTATAGCGATAGAGCAGCGTTTGGAAGGCGGCTAACAGCGTCATAAACAGAGTGACACCCTGCTGATGACTGAGCAATCGCAGGGCTGCGGTCAGGCTTGGCGACAGTTGAAACCGACAGGTTCCATCCTCAAAGGCGGATATTGGAGACGGGGATTGCATGGGCAGTTGAAGCATGGGAGAACTGCCCTGCAAGCGCTGTTTCCAGTAGTCAAGCTGACGGTGCAGCACCTCACCCTGGAGCCATTGCCGTTGCCAGAGGGCAAAGTCGGCGTATTGGAGTGGGAGTGGGGGAAGGGAAGAGGGAGGAGAGGCAGGTTGGTAGTGGGTTTTGATTTCTTGAATCAGGATGCCGATTGACCAGGCATCGGCAATGATGTGGTGCAGGGTTAAGAGCAGCACATGTTCGGTTTGGCTGAGGTGCAGCAGATGGAGCCGTAGCAGGGGAGGCTGCTCCAGGTTGAAGGGAGTTTGGGCGATCGCTGTGCTAAGACGCTGCACTTCGGCTTCCCGATCGCCTTCTGGCAGGGATTGCAGATCGGTAAGTGCGAAGGGAAGCTGAACCGCTGCGACAATGTCCTGAATCGGGTTGCCCTCCCTGACCCTGAAGCGAGTTCGCAACACTTCATGGCGCTGTATCACTGCCTCAAAGCTTTGCTGCAAAGCGGCTACGTTCAGCTCGCCTCGTAGTCGGACTGCGGCAGAGAGATGGTAAGCAGCGCGATCGGGGTCAAGCTGATGCTGAAACCACAGCCGCTGTTGGGCAAAGGAGAGCGGAATGTGCGGGGGACGTTCTACCGGAGTCAGGGCAGGAATGGTTGAGCCATGTCGGGTTTGCAGCAAGGCATTGATTTGCATTGCCAGCTCAGCGATTGTCGGATGCTCAAACAGCGATCGCAGCGGCAATTCTACCTGCAACGTATCGCGAATCCGGGAAACGAGTTGCGTGGCTCGCAGGGAATGACCGCCCAGCTCAAAAAAGTTTTGGTGAATACCAACGATGGGTTGATTAAGAACCTGGCTCCACAGGCTGACCAGCATTTCCTCAAGGGGCGTGCAGGAGGAAGGGGAGGCGATCGCCTGTTCTTCGTCGGTTTGCCGCTGGGGTTCTGGTAAAGAACGGCGATCGAGTTTGCCGCTGGGGGTGAAAGGAAGCGCCGCTAACGGCACGAACGCAGATGGCACCATGTAGTCAGGCAGTCGTGCCTGGAGGAAGGCGCGGAGAGACGGAGACACCCCAGGAACGACGTAGGCAATTAAGCGCTGGTCGTCTGATTCATCGGTGTGGGCAATGACAGCGGTTGCCTGAACCTCTGGATGCTGCATCAAAACGGCTTCGATTTCTTCTAGCTCAATCCGGTAGCCGCGAATCTTCACCTGATAATCAATTCGTCCCAAAAATTCGATCGCGCCATCCGTGAGATATCGCGCCAGATCGCCCGTTCGATATAACCGAGCCTGTGGATCAGGCGAAAAGGGATGAGGAATGAACCGCTCCTGGGTCAGGTCAGCCCGGTTGAGGTAGCCACGAGCCAGCCCATCCCCGCCGATGTACAGTTCGCCAGGGACACCGACCGGAACGGGATGCAGATTGGCATCGAGCAAATAAATTTGGGTGTTGGCAATGGGGCGACCAATGGGAACGGTGAGTAACTCGCTGTGGTGTTGACAATCGTGGCGCTGACAGTCCCAGAAGGTGACATCGATCGCCGCTTCGGTAGGACCGTAGAGGTTGTGCAAGGTTGCCGGAAGCCGTTCAAAGCAGCGCCGCTGAAGCTCCAGTGACAGTGCTTCCCCGCTGCAAATGACCCGTTTTAAGCTCTGGCAAGTCTCCAGACCGGGTTCGTCCAGGAAGACCCGCAACATCGACGGAACAAAGTGCAGCGTTGTGATTTGCTGTTGGGCAATTAGCTGTACCAGATAGCCACTGTCACGATGACCACCAGGGCGCGCCACCACCAGCGTGGCTCCTGTCATCAATGTCCAGAAAAATTCCCACACCGACACATCAAAGCTAAACGGGGTCTTTTGCAGCACCCGATCGCCCACGGTGAGCGGATAAGCGGACTGCATCCACAGCAGACGATTACACAGCCCTTGGTGGGTGTTCATCACACCTTTGGGTTGTCCGGTTGAACCGGAGGTGTAGATCACATATGCCAGATGTTTGGGCGTTACTGGACTGGATGGATTGGACTGGGGATAGCTGGCGATCGCCAACGACTCATCATCCAAACAAACCACTTGAGCTGAATGATCGGGAAGCGTTTCGACCAGAGCCTGGTGAGTCAAAATCATTGGCACCTGCGTATCGTCGAGCAGAAATGCCAGCCGCGATCGCGGATACTCTGGGTCAAGCGGCACATACGCCCCACCCGCCTTGAGAATCGCCAGCAGAGCCACCACCAGATCGACAGAGCGATGCAGGTAAACGCCTACCAGCCCATCCGGTGCAACCCCTTGAGGCTGCAAATAGTGAGCCAGTTGATTTGCCCGCTGATTTAGTTGCTCGTAGGTGAGGGATTCCTGCTCAAAGATGACGGCTTGAGTATGAGGCGATCGCGCCACCTGCGCTTCGATCAACCGATGAATAGCTTCCGGCTGGTACGCCACCTGGGTTTGATTCCACTCCACCAAAAGCTGTTGACGTTCAGCCGAGGTGAGCCACGGCAACTCATTCAGGCAGCGGTGGGGATTTGCGGCAATGCTGTCTAGTAAGGTGAGCCAGTGTTGAGACAAGCGGGCGATCGCCTCGTCTGGCAACCGCTGCGGGTCATAGAGCAGCCGAAACGATACCCCATCTCGCAGTTCCGCAATGATTGTTAGCGGGTAATGGGTCTGTTCGATGGAGAGGACATCCTGAATGCTCAAATCCTGCTGTTGCCTCAGCGCCGCCTGGACAGACGCATCAAGGGGATAGTTCTCCACGACGAGAATGCTGTCAAACAGGGGCACACCACAGGGCACGTCACTCCAGGACTGAACATCGACCAGCGAACTGGCTTCGTACTGACGCAGTTCCGCCTGCTGAATCTGAATTTGCCTCAACCAGGTCAACAAATTGGCTTGGGGCGGCACCTGCACCCGCAGCGGCAGCGTGTTGATCAACACCCCCACCATCTGGTCGATCGCAGCTAAATCAGCGGAACGACCCGACACCGTGACACCAAACATCACCTCTTCGCGGCTGTAATGGCTGAGCAACAGCGCCCAGGCTCCCTGTAGAAGCGTATTGAACGTCAGTTGGTGAGTGCGAACGAACGTTTGCAGGGCAGCGATGGTTGCAGCCGATAGCGTCACCGTAGTTTCAGCCACAGGTTCAGCCACAGATGGCGTAGAGGCACTGGATACCCGCCCCAAGTTCAGCGACGTTGGCGCAGTCACGCCCTTCAGGTAGGGTCGCCAAAAGGCTTCAGCCGCGTCAGCAGATTGTTGCTGCAACCAGGCAATGTATTGGCTATAGTCTGGGCGCTGGGGCAGGGTCACTGCACGTCCCTGACAGAGGGCAGTGTACGCCGCCAGCACATCCCGTAGCACCAACCCGGTAGACCAGCCGTCTAGCAGCAGATGGTGTTTGCTCCAGACAAAGCGATAGGTTGCCTCTGCCAACCGAACTAGGGTCAGGCGCATCAGGGGAGCCTGGTTTAAGGTAAATCCTCGCGATCGCTCCGTTTTCAAAAAGGTTTCCCAGTGTTGCTGCTGTTCCTTAGCTGACTGCTGCCGCCAGTCCTGTTGCTCCCAGGGAAACTCAACCTGGCTATAAACCACCTGAAGCGGCTTTTCGAGTTCCTGCCAGTGAAAGGCAGTTCTCAGAATGGGGTGATGGGCGATCGCCCGCTGCCACGCTTGGGCAAAGGCATCGGGTTGCAGGTTGCCCTGGAGCGTACAGCAAAACTGAATCGTATACATCCCAGCATTGGGGGTATACAAGCTGTGAAATAACAAGCCCTGCTGAACGGGCGATAGCTCGTAGATGTTAGCAATGGTAGGAGCAATTGAGGTCATAGCTAGCGGTTCCCTCCGGCTCGTTGCAGCGTGGACAGGAGCTTATTTAGGTCGGTTTGATTGAGACGGGCTTGCGGAAAATCAGAGGCGGTGTAGCCTGGGTCTGCCCCAGACAGGCAGTACTCCAGCAGCGATCGCAACGCCGTAAGCATCTGTTGTGACAAGGGCGCGATCGTGGAACGTCGGTGGCAGGCAGTACTGTATGTCCATTCCAGATGCAGTTGACCCTTGCTGACCCAGCTATTTAGCTCCAGCAGGTATGGGCGCAAGTTTTCGGGGGCGCGAGTCTGACTGCTGGATTCTGATGCCAATTGCCCCAGGGATGTTTCTCCTAGAACAGAATCAAACTGCCCCAGGTAGTTGAAGACGATTTCTGCCGAGGGAAGCGATCGCATTTGCTGCCTCAGGTCTGCATCTGCCGCCAGATAGCGCAACAGCCCATAGCTCAGCCCGTGATTAGGAATCTGGCGAAACTGGTCTTTGACCCGCGTTAAAGCAGTTCCGGGGGAGGTAGCATCGCCCAAATCCAGGTAGGCAGGAAAAATAGCAGTAAACCAACCGACGGTGCGCGACAGATCCAGCGAATCGGAATGGGAATGCCGTCCATGTCCTTCCAGATCAATCAGCAGGGAAGACTTGCCGATCCAAGCCGCTATCGTTTGTACCAGCGCCGTCAGCAGTACTTCTTGAACCTGAATTGGGTAAGTGGCGGGCACTTGATGTAAGAGGGTTTCGGTATCAGAGGCAGACAGAGACAGCACCACAGTCTGAGAGGTAGACACCAAATTTTGTTTCCCGGTGAAATCACGCGGCAGGGGGGAAATGTCCGGTTGCCTCCGTTGCCAAAACGGAAAGTCTTGCTGAATAGCGGCAGACTGCGCGTCCGCCTGCAATTGATTCGCCCACTGTTGGAATGAAGCTGTTTTAGAGGGAAGGGTGACGGGTTGACCTTGCTGAAGCTGCTGGTAAGCGGTTTGCAGATCGTCGAGCAAAATCCGCCAGGATACACCATCTACGACCAGGTGATGGACGATCAGCAGCAAGCGGCTGGAGGAAATTTCGCCGCTGTCAAACCAAACTACCCGCATCAGCGGCCCCTGAATCAGATGCAGGCGCGTTTGCCAGGTTGTGGACTCGGTTTCAATCACGCTCTGGTGTTCTGCGGGGCTGGTCTGCGTCAGATCGACCCGCTCTACTGGAACGGTATTCTCTGGCAGCATCGTGGAGATCCCCCTAAATCCCCCTTGGAAAGGGGGACTTCCGGACAATTCCCCCCTTTTGAAGGGGGGTAAGGGGGGATCAGACCCATCTTCTCGACCATCTGCCAGGTCTCCATAAGTTTGTTGCCAACCTGTTTCGGTCTGCTCAAACCGCAACCGCAAGGCATCGTGATGGGCGAGCAGATGGTAGACGGCTTGTTTGAGCAACGTTAGGTCGAGCGGCTGGTTCAGCTCCAGCAATACCGCCTGATTCCAGTGGTGTGGATGGGTCTGCACCTGCTCAAAAAAGCGATGTTGGATGGGAGTGAGCGGCAGGGTTCCGGTGACGCATTCTGAATCGGTCTGGACAGGGGCGATCGCTTCTACAACCCGCGCCAATTCAGCGATCGTCTGATGCTGAAACAACTGTTTGGGGGTAAATTTGAGTCCAGATTGCTGAGCCTTCGCCACCACCTGAATGCTCAAAATCGAGTCGCCCCCCAGGGCAAAGAAATTGTCCTGGATGCCTACCTGCGGCAGATTTAGCACCGTTGCCCACACCTGAGCCAGTTTTGCTTCGATTGGGGTGCGTGGCTCTACCGTGAGATGAGTCGAGTTAGGCTGCCGCTCAGCCAAGTCAAGCAACCCTTGCCGATCGACCTTGCCATTGGGAGTCAGGGGGAATGCCGTCAGGGGAATCACCTGAGCAGGCACCATATATTCCGGTAAACGGGTCTGGAGGAATGCCTGAATGGTTTCAGGAGTGACCGCCTGCCCCGGCTGAGTCACTGCAAAGGCAACGAGTTGTGCATTGCCCCGTGCATCTGGGCGGGCGATCGCCATCCCTTCTCGAATCGCCGAATGTTCTGCCAGCACTGCGGCAATTTCGCCCAGTTCTACCCGATAGCCTCGGATTTTTACCTGGTCATCCACTCGTCCCAAAAACACCAGATTGCCGTCAGGCTGATAGTACGCTAGATCTCCCGTCTTGTAGAGCCGCGCCTGCGGAGCTGAGTTAAACGGATCGCAAACAAACCGGGCAGCGGTCAGGTCAGGTTGCTGCCAATATCCTCGCGCCACACCTGCCCCGCCGATGTACAGTTCACCCGGAATGCCGATCGGAACGGGCTGCAACTGGGAATCTAGTAAATAAATCTGCGTATTTGGTAAAGGGCGACCCAACGGGAGCGATAACTCACCATCCGGCTTGTCTGCAACGCGATAGGTCAAGGTTCCGACAGTTGCCTCAGTGGGACCATAGTGGTTAAAGATTTGGCACTGGGGAGAATGCTGCTGAATTTGCTCAATCAACTCCCAGGAGGCGGCTTCTCCGCCTAGGATTAGCCGTTGTCTGGGCAAAAGGGCGGCTGGACGATCGCCCATCAACAGCGCCTGGAGGTGAGACGGCACAATCTTGAGACAGTCGATCGGGTGGCGATCGCTATACTCTGCAAATGCCTGGGGGTCAGTTGCCCGCTCTGGCGCAATCACATGCAGACATCCCCCCGTACACAAACAGGGAAAAATTGCCGTATTGCCCAGATCGGCGGCAACGGATGAGACAAAGGCAAAGGCTGCGCCGGAAGGCAGATCCAGCGTTGCAATGATACCTTGCACATAGTTGAGCAACTGCCGATGTTCAACCGCAACGCCTTTAGGGGTGCCCGTCGAACCAGAGGTGAACAGGATATACGCCAGATCAGCAGATGAGACGGAACGGTGGGGATTGCGATCGCTAAACGAGTCGAGGGCTACTGCATCCAGCGTTATGACTTGGAATTGAGGTTGGGGAACCCGCTCAACCCACGCGGATTGCGTCAGCACCACAGCAGGCTGGAGATTTTGCAGCCGCAGCGCCAACCCCGCAGCAGGCAGTGCTGGGTCGAAGGGCACATAGGCTCCCCCCGCCTTAAGAACGCCCAACAGACCCACCACCCAGTCCAGCGATCGCCCCAGATAGAGTGCCACAGGCACATCCGCACGGACTCCTCGCTGCTGCAAGGCATGGGCAAGCCAATTAGCACGTTGGTTTAACTCACGGTAGGTGAGTTGTTCTGTTTCAAAGACGATGGCGATCGCATCGGGCGTTTGCTCGACCTGTGCCTCAAACCAATCTTGAATACAGCCCTTCGTGGAATAGTCAACCTGAGTTTGGTTAATTTCCCTGATCAGCCAGTGCTGCTCGTCGGGGCTGACCACCGGAAACTGGGCGATCGCTCGCTGGGGATGGGCGATGCTGCCCTGCAACAACATTTTGAAGGATGCCGCCAATCGCTCAATATCGACTTGTTGAAATTGATTGGCATCATAGTGCAATGCAGCGAGCAACCGCCCCTGTTGCAGCGAACAGACTAACTTCAGCTTGAAGCGATCGAAATAGACCTGATGGCGTTCCAGGGCAAAGGATACTCCGGCTGCAACGTTGGCGTTGGGTGGCTCTATCCACTCAAATCCCACCGGAAAGTAAGGGGACTTTGGAGAATCTGCACCATCAAACAGGCTCCAGTCAAAGTAGTCTTGCCAGGTGCAGGACTGATTCATCGCCGTTTCAACCTGCTGCACGATCTGCTGAAAGGGCTGATTTGCCTCAAGTTGCCAAAGCAGCGGTACAGCTTTTGCCAATAATCCCAGTGCTGGTTGCAAAGCATCATGCGATCGCCCCTCGCAGGTCAAACCCAACACGCCCTCTGTCTGCCCAGTCAGCCGCCAGAGCAAAACCTGCCATGCCGCCAACAGCCACGCGGCTGCATCTGCTGGCAACTGTGCCTCACCCAGATGGACTTCAAACCCATACGGCTGTGGCTGAAACGCCCTTGTCTCAACGCACTGCTCAAACGGCAATGGTGCCGTCAAATGAGAAATAAATGGTTGCTGCTGCCAATAGGTTCTGCCTGTTTCGGTGTCTGCGCTCTCCAGCAAGTCATGCTGCCATTCTGCTAAATCCGCATATTGCAACGGGGCAGATTCGGGGAACGGCAGATTTTGCGCTAAAGCGGCATAAGTCTGGCTGATGTGCTGCACCAGGTTCTCTAAGGTACGACTATCGGCACAGAGGGCAGGCAACTGCATCAGCAGCCGATACCGATCGCCAGCCAGCCGAATCAGTTGCAGGCGCAGCACGGGAACCTGGACGACATCCAAGGCGGGTTGGGTAAATTGCGATCGCAACCCATCCAACTGGGCAGATTGCTCATCAGGGGAGAGGCAGCAGAGGTCGCAGTCTTCTCGCCAATCTACCTGGCAGTCGGCAATTACCTGTACGGGCAACACCAAGCCCGGTAAGGATTGAAACCGGGTGTGGAGAATTTCGTGCTGCTCGACAACCCGCTGAACCGCTACTTTGAACCGTTCTACCTGGAGCTGACCTGCGATCGCCATCTCGCCATATGCCCAGTAAGCCGAGCTGCCGTCCAGCCGTTGCAGTTGCCATAGATGACGCTGTTGGGGGGAGAGCCGAAAGCCCTCAAGATCTTGTTGCATAGTCATTCACAGATTTCAGAAGGGGCAGAATGAGGGATGAAGGCTGAGGGATGAGGGGAAAGCTTGGCTAAAAGCAGCATTGGTCAGCCAACTTGGTCTTGACTATCTCTTCGATTGCTTTGGCAGCGAGAACGGTTCTGCCATGCCAACCACGACCTGTCGGTTGCCGACAAATGGCTGCCGCCCGTGAGCCGTCAGCATGTTGTCAAGCATCAAGACATCTCCGGCTTGCCAGGGAAACAGCACCGTTTCTTGCTGATAAACCGCACGCAGATGATTGAGTACGTCGGGTTCAATCGGGGAGCCGTCCCCGTAGTAGGTGTTGTAGGGCAAATCGGCTTCCTCAACCGTTGCTAGGAGCGTTTCTCGCAGTGCGGGAGGCTGAGTCGAGATGTGAAAGAAGACGGCGTGATTGAACCAGACCCACTCCTGGGTGTGGGGATGTTGGGCGATCGCCTGCCTAACCTGGCGCGTTCGCAACCGCCCGCCCGATTTCCACTCCAGCTCAATGCCCTGTCGCTGTGCATAGTCTTCGACTTCCGTAGGCTCAGTTGTTTGAAACACGGTTTGCCAGGGAAGCCCCATGCCATCGCCGAAATTGCGGACATACATCACCTGCTTTTGGTGAAAGCGATCGCGCACCGCTGGATCAATCCGCTGCAACAGGCGGCGGGTATCGGCAATTGGGGTTTCTCCGCCCTGCTGGGCAGGGTGCAGACAGCCAAAGAAGAGCTTGAGCGGCCAGGTTGCTGCATAGGAGTTTTCGCTATGTAGAAAGATGGATTGGGTTGCCGGATGATCAGTGGAGGTATAAATTTTGCCTGCGATTGCAGACCGGGGCGAGGAGCGATCTCGATATTCCATCAACTCTCCTGCCATTGCTTGGATCACCTGCTCAAACTGGGGAGCGCTGCTGATCTTGAACTGACGGAACAAGATGCCACCGTGCTGATGCAACAGCGTTTGGAGTTGCTCCCGGTGCTGCTGCATCCAGGCAATCAAGTCCACTCCAGCGATCGCAGGATTGATCAGCAGCGGCAGGCGTGAAGTGGCAAGGAGCGGCGACATATGCACCCAATCCGCAGCCGCACGGATGGGTCGTCTAGCTGCCCGAAACGGCAGTGAGGGAGGAGGCTGTAAATTTGGCATGGTCATCTAACCCTGAATGGTTTTGCGTTTCACCTGATGGAGTTTCTGGCGGCTGGTGGTGGCGATCGCCGCAGCCCTCTGAGACTGTTGCTGGCGATCGGATTCTTGAATCACCGCTACCAATTGATCGAGCGTGAGGTCGGGCTGAGCCACGATCTGGTGCAGCAGGGTGTCAAAGTGGGTAGACATGCGGGCAATCGTGGACGGATCAAATAAATCAGTGGCATATTCAAATGACCCCATGAGTCCCTTGCGGCTTTGCCAAAGCCCCAGCTTTAGGTCATAGCGAGAGGTTCCACTGTCGAGGTCGAGCAGGCTCAAGCACAATTCAGGCAGGTCAACGCTGGGCACGGGATCGGGCTGAAGGAAAAACCAGACCCGGAACAGGGGCAAGCTGTTGAGGGTGCGCTCTGGCTGGAGTACATCGACGACCTTCTCAAACGGCAAATCTTGATGGGCATAGGCTTCCAGGGTGGTGTCCTGGAGGCTAGCCAGGAGATCTGTAAATTTGGAGTGCCCCGTTAGCTGCGATCGCAGCACTAGCGTATTGGCAAAAAAGCCGATTAGATTTTCTGTGTCTGCGTGATGGCGATTGGCAATGGGAGAACCAACCCAAATCTCGGTTTGCTGACTGTAGCCGTAGAGCAACAGCTTGAAGCTAGCCAGCAGCGTCACAAATAGCGTCACGCCTTGCCGTTGACTGAGCGCTTGCAGGGCTGCACTGAGCGACTCTGAGATCTGGACGGCTTGCTTTCCTCCTCGATGGGTCGGCATAGCGGGACGGGTGCGATCGGTGGGCAGGGATAAAGTAGGGCGATCGCCGCCTAGCTGATGTTTCCAGTAATCAAGCTGGCGTTGTAGCACCTCGCCCTGGAGCCACTGCCGCTGCCAGACAGCAAAGTCGCCATATTGAATCGGCAGGTCGGGTAGTGGAGATTCCTGTCCAGCGATATAAGACCGGTAGTGGAGCGCTACTTCCCGCAGCAGCACCCCCGTAGACCAGCCGTCAAACACAATATGGTGCAGCGTCAGCAGCAAAATAAAGTCGGCATCTGTCAGTTGCAGCAACCTCCCGCAGAGCAGCGGCCCCTGAGTTAGATCCAGGCGGTGCTGAGCCATTGCTTGGGCGTGTTGCTGAATCTGGCTGGCTTGCTCTAGGGCAGAGAGCGATCGCAAATCTACCAAAGGCAGGCTGATGGTCAAAGCGGGCGCAATCACCTGCACCGGCTGACCCTCTCGCGTCACAATTGTGGTTCGCAACACCTCATGCCGCCGAATCACCTGGTTCAGGCTCCATTCCAGTGCCGCGCGATTCAGCGCTCCCTGAATGTTCACCGCCCCTGGAATGTTGTAAGCCGGGTTGTCTGGCTCAAGCTGGCTCAAAAACCACAGCCGTTGCTGGGCAAACGACAGCGGATATTCCTGCTGGGCTAAGGGTGCAATGGGCAGCAAACTGGGGGATTGAGTCTGAGTGCGCGATCGCTCCACATAATCGGTCAACCCTGCCACCGTCGGCGTGGCAAAGAGTTGGCGGAGGGGCACCTCCACCTGAAACGTGTCTCGTATCTGTGAAATCAATTGAGTCGCCAGCAGCGAATGTCCGCCCAGGTCAAAGAAATTGTCGTGGATGCCCACTTGCTCCCGTCCTAGCACGCTTGCCCAGAGGTCTGCCATCTGTGCTTCTGCGGCAGTTTGAGCAGCCACAAATGTAGCGGCATTCTCAGTGGGGTCTGGAATGGGCAATGCCCGACGATTTACTTTCCCGTTGGGCGTTAGCGGAATCTGCTCTAGCACCACGATGGCTGAGGGCTGCATGTAGTCAGGTAAAGTTGTCAGAAGAAACTGGCGCAGTTCTGAACTCGTCGCTGCCTGTCCCGATTGGAGAACGACATAGGCGACTAACTGGGGAAAATCTGGGTCATCCTGACGCAACAGGGCGATCGCCATCTGCACCGCCGGATGCTGTCGCAGACCCGCTTCAATGTCGCCTAGTTCAATCCGATGGCCGCGCAGCTTTACCTGCTGATCGATGCGACCGCAAAATTCCAGCAGCCCATCCGGTCGGTAGCGGACTAAATCACCCGTTTTGTACAGGCGAACCTCTGGAACATCGCTGAAGGGATGGCGAACAAACCTTTCTGCGGTTAAGTCAGGACGATTCCAATAGCCTCGCGCCAGCCCATCGCCGCCGACATACAGTTCCCCGATCGCCCCAATGGGAACCTGCTGCCCTGCCGCATCCAAAACATAGAGTTTGGTATTGGCGATCGCCCGTCCAATCGGCACCGTTGCCGTTTCCACCGATGAATCGATTAGATACGCGGTGACATCCGCTGCCACCTCTGACGACCCATACAGGTTTAAGAGCGATCGCCCCGGCAACTGCTGTTGAAACTGCTGCACCAATGCCACATCCAGCGCTTCACCGCTGCTGATCCACAGGCTTAGCTGGGGCAATCGTTGAGCCAGGTCAGGAAAACTCACCAACAGCGCCCGCAGCAGAGACGGCACCAGCACCAAACGAGTTACCGCCTGCGTCGATAAGGTGTCCACAAACTGCGGCAGATCTTTGAGAACCGGATCTGGAATCACTACCAAAGGAACACCCTGGAGCAACGGCCCGACCATTTCCCAAATCGAATCGACAAAACTGAGGGATGTTTTCTGGCAGCAAACCTCACCCGCTTGAAACGGATAGTTTTGCCACATCCACTGACAGCGATTGATTACCCCGCGATGGAGTCCCTGCACTCCTTTGGGGATTCCAGTTGAACCTGATGTATAGAGAACATACGCCAGATGATCAGGGGTGACTAAACTCACCAGATTGGTTTCTGGATGGTGTGCCCAGGTTGCAGCATCGTTCAGATTAATGACAACGGGAACCGGACTGTCTGCCCCGTCCGACAGCATTTCCTCAACTCTATGCGGCCGTGTCGTCAGCAAAATGCGAATCTGGCTGTCTTGCAGCATGAACTTGCGCCGCGCCACCGGATACCCCGGATCAAGGGGCACATAGGCTCCCCCCGCCTTGAGAATTGCCAGAATACCAACGATCGCTTCCAGGGACCGATCGCAGCAAATTCCCACCAGGGTTTCTAAACCGACACCGAGCGATCGCAAGTAATAAGCCAGTTGGTTCGCCTGCTGGTTTAAGTCCTGGTAGGTCAGGGATCGATCGCCATCAATTACCGCCACCGCTTCTGGAGTTTTAGCCGCCTGCTGCTCAAATAGCTGCTGAATGCTCACCTCCGGGTAGGCAGACTGAGTCTGATTCCAGCGGGTAAACTGCTGCTGTTCGGTGGGCGTGAGCAAGGGGAGGTGAGCGAGAGACTGATCGGGGTTAGCAGCAATGCCTGCCAGTAAGATGTATAAATGCTCGGTCAGACGGGCAATCGTCGCAGCATCAAACAAATCCGTGCTGTATTCCAGCCATCCTTCCATGCCTGCCGCCGTTTCCCAGACATTCAGCGTTAGATCAAACTTGGCGGCACCCGGATCAAGCTCAGACACCTGCCATTGCAGATCGGGTAATTCTAGCGCAGGCAGCGGCCTCGCCTGGAGAATTAGCATCACCTGAAACAGCGGCGTGTGGCTCAGATTTCGAGCAGGCTGTAGTGCTTCTACCAACTTGCTGAATGGCACTTCCGCATGAGCATAGGACTCCAGTGCTACCTGGCGCACTTGCTGCAAAAACTGCCGAAAGCTTAATTCTGCTTGGGGGTGGCCCCGCAACACCAGCGTATTCACAAAGCAGCCAATCAGCGACTCCGTTGCGACCTGCGATCGCCCTGCAATGGGAGTGCCTACCAGAATGTCGGTTTGCCCGGTGTAGCGATAAAGCAATGTCTGAAACGCTGCCAGCAGGGTCATAAACAGGGTTGCGCCTTCCTGTTGTCCCAAGTCTTTGAGCGATTGAGTCAGAGCTTTGGAGAAGGTGATCGCCTGCCTCTTTCCCTGAAAACTCAATGGGGTAGGTCGGGGGCGATCGGTTGGCAGGGCCAAAACGGGCAACTCACCGCCCAACTGCTGGTTCCAATAGGCAAGCTGCTGGTTAAATTCCTCCCCCTGGAGCCATTGCCGCTGCCACAGGGCAAAATCGGCATACTGAATCGACAGCGGTTTGAGCTTCGGTGCTGCTGTCCGGTGGGCAAACGCCTGATAAAGCGTCGTTAGCTCGTCCCACAATACCCCAACCGAGCCACCGTCAAAAATCAGATGATGAATCGCCAGCAGCAGCACATGACGTTGGGGAGCCAAACGCACAAGCTGAATCCGAATCAGAGGACTGCCTGCCACATCAAAGGGAGCCTGAACCCACGCTTGCGTCAAGTTTTGCAGCGCCGCTTCCTGCTCCGCAGCAGGTAGAGTTTGCAAATCAATCAGGGGCAGATCCAGCGTCAAGTTAGGGGAAATCTTTTGAATCGGTTTCCCCTCCCGCGTGATAATCGTCGTCCGCAGGCTTTCATGTCGCTTCAGAATTTCATTCCAGCTCTGGCGCAGGGCGGTTTCATTGAGCGCTCCAGTCAAATGCAGGGCAGCCGCATTCGTGTAAAAGGGGCTTTCTGGCTCCCGCTGGCAGAGCAGCCAGAGGCTTTCCTGGGTAAATGACAATGGAATAGCGCCAGACCGAGCCATTTGCTGCAATTTAAGGGGCGAATCTGCTTTGTGGGCTAAATTCACTTGAGACAAGCCAACGATTTGAGCCGCGAGTTGAGCAATCGTTAGCCCCTCAAAGAAACTGGCAACCGGAATCTCTACTGATAAATCAGTCTCAATCTGATGCTTTAACTCAAAGGCCTTGAGGGAATCTAACCCAAACTGAGTCAGGGGTTGCTGAGCCTCTATCTGGGATGGTGCAACTCCCAGAATTTGCGCCACTTGAGTACGCAAATAGGCGATCGCCCGTTCTGTTGCAGCCCCAGGCTGGGATAGATCATCCCGTGTGGAGAAAGCCTCAGTTGCATCACCAGAGGCTGTCGCTTGGGTATCGTTCAAATCGCTCCTGGCAATCACGTCTAGCGTTTCGGCCAGAAATGCACTGCGGCAGGACCGCCGCTGAATTTTGCCACTGGAGGTTTTGGGAATGGTGCCGGGTTTAATTAAGACGACAGAATGAGCCTGCACCTCGTGGTGTTCAGCGATCGCCCGTCGAATTGCGCCCGTCACCTCAGCCCCGTCTGGCTTTTGCCGAAACTCTAGCTCTTGAACGATCACCAGTTGCTCTTCGGAACCCACTGTCACCGTAAAGGCGGCTCCACTGCCAGCTCGTAATGCCGGATGGCTCCGTTCTGCGGTCATCTCCAAATCTTGAGGATAAAGATTGCGACCGCGAATAATGATCAAATCCTTGAGCCGACCTGTGACAAACAATTCGTCTTGGTCTACAAACCCCAGATCTCCCGTCCGCAAAAAAGGGCCTGCTCCATCCACCAAATAGGCTTGAAACGTTTCCTCTGTCTCAGACAAACGATTCCAATACCCCTGTCCTACACTAGGGCCTGCAACCCAGATCTCTCCAACTTCATGTGGCTGACACCGCACCCTGGTTTCAGGATGGGCAATGACAATCTGCTGATCGGGCATCGTCTGTCCGCAGCCGACGATTGTTTGAGCATCTGACTCGCTATTTGTGTCCTTAACCTGTCCTTGTTCCAGTGCTTCAGCTTGAATCGTTTTGAATTGAGGAGGTGCGGCTTTGAGTCCCCCCGATACAATCAGACTCGCTTCGGCCATGCCATAGCAAGGATAGAATGCACTTCGTCGAAACCCGCACTCTGCAAAGGTTGTAGCAAACTGCTCCAGCGTGTCCTGCCGCACAGGTTCTGCCCCATTGAAGGCAACACTCCAGGTGCTTAAATCCAGGGCGGCTCGCTGTTCGGGGGTGACTTTGCGAACGCAAAAATCGTAAGCAAAGTTGGGGCCGCCGCTGGTGGTGCCCTGGTAGTGGGAAATTGCTTGCAGCCATCGATAGGGACGTTGCAGAAAGGCCGCAGGCGGCATCAAGATACAGGGAAACCCACCAAACAACGGCTGCAAGATGCCACCAATCAACCCCATGTCGTGATACATCGGCAGCCATGAGATGAAGGTGCTGGCGGGAGAATGCTCCATGCAGCGATAGGTTACAGCGGCATTATGCAGCAGATTACCGTGACTGAGCATCACGCCCTTGGGAGTGCCCGTCGAGCCAGAGGTGTATTGTAAAAATGCCAGGGTGTCAGGATGAATGAATGGGGCTTGCCAATTGGCTTCAATCCCAGGCGTTAGATCGTCAGTCGCTAACCACTGTAAGGACTCCGGATGGGTCTTCTCCGCCATCAACGCCTGCACTTTGGGCAACCAGTCCTTTGTGGTGAGAGCGATCGCCGCCTGAGCATCCCGCACCACCGCTTGAATCCGAGGAGTTCCCCGCGCATTGCGGGGTAGATAAGCGGGCACAGCCACCACCCCGGCATACAAACACCCGAAAAAAGCAGCAATGTACTCCAATCCGGGTGGATGCAGCAGTAAGGCTCGTTCTCCGCTTAGACCCAAAGCCTGGAGCTGTGCTGCGATCGCTCGGCTCTGGCGATCGAGTTCGTGATAACTCAGCGTATGAGATAAATCGGACTCAATTTCACCATCCGGCAAAAAGCCAAACGCCAATCTGTTGGGCTGGTGCAAAGCGCGATCGCGAATCAGGTTTACCCAATTAGAGCGATCAACAGCCTCATGAGAGGCACAATCGAGCAATGAGTAAAGTGGATTAGCCATTCTACAACATCCTGTAAAACCTTTCAGACAAAACCGACCGGATAGAGAGCATTGGCCCATCCTGGAGACAACAAAAGTAAAAACCGTATAAGGGGTACATTTAAGCGTCAGGTCGTGGTGCCGACGCAACTATTCACAACCCTCTGCAAATCACCAAAAAATCTTGCCTGAATGCGGGTATGATTCACGGATTTCAACCCCTTCCGTAGGGGCATAGCAATGCCGTGTCCCTACAGGGATTCGTGGTTTATCCAAATGGAAACTGCTGTAATTCTTAAACCTGGTGAGAATGGATAGCTGCGAATCATACTGGCATTGCAGAATGCCGATATGAATTGCCGTCATCCAAAACCTCTTGAAAGAGATTTTCATCAAACAGGTTAGACCGTCTCCGGAGATAACGCAAGCAATTCTCAATAAGAGATTTCAATACCATCTGCATTGTGGCATCAGAATATTAACGAAAAAGGTAATTTCCGAAAAAAATAAAAGATCCGTTTAGCAGTCAAGAGAATCCGTTTAGCAGTCAAAGCTGCAATCATCTAATGCCAATTTCCTGTACTCTTATTGAGACTGATTTCTGATTGAAGGTGTGTGGAGAAAATGGGAACGCGGTTATTACTGATAAATGTGTGTGTTTTCGGGATACTGCTGGCGATCGCTCAACCCGCTCAAGCAGAAGGTCAAGCAGAAGCAGAACCCTTAGCAGAAGCAAACTTAGAGGAAACTTCAGGGTCAACAGAAGCCGAGAGTTCACCGATGCAGCCAGTGTCCGACCTTCCGCGTCTCAATGAGTTGCCCCAGCCAGCAACGACGATAGAGTCCTGGATGAATCAGATTGCTCAAGCCGCCCCGGTGCAAATCACTGGAGTACAGGTCAACATGACCGAGGCGGGACTGAGTCTGGTGCTGGAGACCGCAGGAGAACCCCTGCAACCGCCAACTACCAATGTGATTGGCAATGCCTTGATTGCTGATATTGCCAATGCAGAATTGGTTTTGCCGTCAGGAGAACCAGAGTTCCAGTCCGCCAATCCGGCTGAGGGAGTAGCGCTTGTCAGTGTCACCACTTTGCCGAATAACCGGGTTCGCATTGCGATCACCGGAACAGAGTCACCGCCAACCGCAGAGGCGATAACCACTGCAACTGGCTTGGCGTTTAATGTAACAACAGGAGTTGCAACCGCAGCTACGCCGGGGGATGAGGCTATTCAGGTGGTTGTCACGGCAACGCGCACCGAGGAAGACGTGACAGAGGTGCCGCGATCGGTCACAGTGATTACTCGCGAAGAAATTGAGCAGCAGGCAACCTTAACTCGTAATTTGAGCGATATTTTGGGACAGTTAGTTCCCGGTTTAGGGACACCGACGCAAAGCACCAGCACGATTACCCAAACCCTGCGCGGTCGGGAACCTGCCATCCTAATCGATGGAGTGCCTCAACTCACTAACCGACGGTTTTTTACTGACCTGCGAACGATCGATCCTTCTGCTATTGAGCGAATTGAGGTCGTGCGTGGCCCCAGTGCTGTGTATGGTGGTGGAGCAACAGGTGGGGTAATTAATATCATTACGCGATCGGCCAGCCAGGAACCCTTTACCGCCACGACAGAGGTTGGCATAGATACCGCCTTGAATGAAGCCTTTCTCACTGGAGACAGCATTGGCTACTTTATCCAGCAAGGATTTTCTGGCACTCTAGACCGCTTTGATTACAACCTGATCTTATCTAGAACCGATGTGGGGCTGTTTTACGATGCAAGCGGCGATCGCATTCCGGTCGAAAACACCGTTGATATCTCCGACTCCCTAAGCTACAACATCTTAGGTAAGGTCGGATTTGATTTTGACGAGCAGCAGCGATTCCAAGCTACCTTTAATTACTTTGACGATCGCATTGGCACCGAATTTCTGTCTGACCCCATCGTTGACACCATTCCAGGCGTTCAAACGTCACGCGCCTTACAAATTGAAGGACGAGAGTTTGAAGATGCTCGTCCACCTGGGTCGAGAAATACGGTTGCAACCTTAACTTACAGCCATGACAACCTGTTGGGCAGTCAGGTCAACGCACAAGCCTATTATCGAGACTACACATCTCTCAGTATTCCATTCGACCGACGAGATAATGAAATCCTCAATGCCATCGTTCGCGGCCGTCTGGAAGAGGAAGAATGGGGCGGACGTTTGGGCATTGATACTCCCCTGATTCAGGATAGGCTGAGTTTGCTGTGGGGTGCAGATTACGCCAATGAACGCACTCTGCAATTTTTTGAAACGTTTGACCCGGAGGAGTTTGATGAGACAGACGGGCGAATTTATCGCCGCATTGGTCGGCTAGATGAAGTTCCCCGCTACACCATTGAAAATCTGGGGTTGTTTGCTCAATTGCAGTGGGATATCAGCGATCGCCTTCTCCTAACAGGCGGGGCACGACACGAAGACATTGACTTTAGCGTAGATGACTACACCACCCTTGAAGGGATTGATATTGAAGGAGGCAATCTCAACTTTAATGACACCGTGTTTAATTTAGGCACGTCCTATCAACTCACTGACAACATTAGTGTATTTGCTAACTTCGCCCAAAGCTTCTCAATTCCCGATCTGGGGCGCATTATTCGTGATCCAAGTAATCTACCCACCCAAGCCATTGCCTCTGATCTACGCATCAGTAGTCCCCAAAAAGTGGACAACTATGAAATCGGCGTGCGCGGAAATTGGGATGCGGTTCAGTTCTCACTGGCTGGATTTTACAACTACTCCGATTTAGGAGCCACCGTCAGACCTAGAGATGATGATCCCCTTTTGATTGAAATTGTCCGCGCACCTCAACGCAACTACGGCTTAGAAGCCACAATTGACGTGCAGCCCAGTGATACCTGGTTTTTGGGCACAGCGATCAGTTGGTCGGAGGGTGAAAATGATGAGGATGAAAATGGTGAGTTTTTGGCACTCAGCAACCGTTTTATTGCTCCCATTAAAGTCACGGCGTATGTAGAAAACCAAACCTTCCCAGGCTGGCGCAATCGCTTACAGATGTTGCTGTCAGGCAGCCGCGATCGCTCCTTTGATGCGGGTGTTGACGATGGCACCATCGACAGTTATCTGATTGTGGATTACATCAGCAGCATTGATGTAGGCCCTGGAACTTTAAACATTGGCATTCAAAACTTGTTTAACACTCAATATTCTCCCGCCTTCTTCCAATGGGCAGCCGGAGAATCGGGTGAATTTGACTCATTTGGGGCGGCGGGTAGAGGCAGAAGCGTCAGTCTCAGCTACTCATTCACCTGGTAGTCAATGTGCAACAGACCACTTTACGGGGAAACAGAAAGCTATGCATCAAACCGTATCTAATTCTCCTCAAGCGATCGCATCTAGCCCATCTTCGGAAGAGATCCAGCAACGTCAGCGGCAGCATGTGGCTAACTTGATGTCTTGCTATATCCAGCGCACTAAAGCATCTAAAAACCTGGCTCAAGCCCACCGTCGTACTCTAACAGACAGCCGCTATGCCAGCGGTTTTCGACTGCTCACCAAAGAAGTGAATTATCCGATCGTCGGTCAACGCTCTGCTGGAAGCAAGCTGTGGGATGTAGACGGCAACGAATACATTGACCTGATGATGGGATATGGCATCAATTTATTAGGGCACAATCCCTCGTTTGTAAAAGCGGCTATAGCAGCTCAACTTGAGCAAGGAATGCAAATTGGTACGCAAGCTGAACACGCAGGCGAAGTTGCAGCCCTGATTTGTGAATTGACCGGAATGGAGCGGGTCAACTTCTGTAACTCTGGGACTGAAGCGGTTATGACGGCAGTTCGGATTGCCAGAGCCGTTACAGGTCGGAGCAAAATTGCCATGTTTGCTGGTTCCTATCACGGTCATTGGGATGGCACACTAGCTGCGCTGTCATCTGATGCGGAACCACAGACCATTCCTCGCTATCCCGGAGTTTCCTCAAACACCATTGAGGATGTGCTGGTACTTGAGTATGATGACGTGCGATCGCTCGCCAAGCTCCAGGCACATGAGCAAGAGCTAGCAGCCGTTTTAGTTGAACCTGTCCAGAGCCGTCGTCCTTACCTCCAGCCTCAAGCCTTTCTTCAGCAACTGCGCCAGTTAACCTCTGATCTAGGAATTCCGCTAATTTTTGACGAAATGGTGACGGGTTTTCGCATTCATCCCGGAGGAGCGCAAGCCTGGTTTGGCGTAACCGCCGATATTGCCACCTACGGAAAGATTGTAGGCGGGGGACTGCCCATTGGTGTGGTCGCTGGTAAAGCTGCTTATATGGATGCGGTAGATGGTGGGTTTTGGAGCTATGGAGATGATTCAGCACCCCAGGCAAAAACCACATTTACGGCAGGCACTTTCTGTCGGCATCCCCTGGCAATGGCAGCGGCACAGGCAGTATTAATGTATCTGAGACAGGAAGGTGCTTCTCTGCAAGCGACGTTAAATCACCGCACCACTGAATTCATCGCCCGGTTAAATGCCTATTTTCGTGCGGAGCAGGTGCCTGTACAGCTCGCCAATTTTGGCTCACTCTTTAGTGTCGTTACGCATGAAATCACGTCTGATAGGAGTGATGCCACTGCGAACGCGAACGCTGCAACACAAGGCGTTGATTTGTTGCAATATCACTTCCTCAATCGCGGCATCCTGATTCGTGGCGGTGGTGGTTTTCTCTCTACCGCTCATACCGATGAAGACATTGAACGCATCATTTGGGCAGTGCAAGACAGTGTTGCAGCGATGAGAGCTGGGGCAATCTTACCCAGTCCTGAGCTTGCACACTGAAGCAGCGATCGCATTTCAGCAAGTTCACCCTGACTCACTTGTGATCAAGAATTAAATCAAGGAAACAACATGAGTAGCCATGCATTAGAAGACACCCTGATCTACACCGTCGTTGTCAATCAGGAAGAACAATATTCCATCTGGCTTGCCGATCGTGAACTCCCTCTGGGCTGGCGCGAAGCAGGCAAACATGGTTCCAAAGCAGAGTGCTTAGCGTACATTCAAACTGTATGGACTGATATGCGACCTCTCAGCCTCCGGCAGGAAATGGAAAAAACTGCTCACGGTAATTGAAGCCTAATGGTTTAGTGCGTTATTAATGAAGATCTCATTTCACTTTCCTTCTTGCTTTCGACTTAGATATCGCATTCAGCGAAGACTTGTTGTCGCACTCGCACTCGTGAGTTTTGTCACTGTGCTCATGAGTGGAGCCTATACTCCTGCACGTGAGCCTGCTACAGAGATCTTGTGGGATACCTGCGGAGTTCCCCATATTTATGGAAGCAACTCCCAGTCAGTGTTCCACGCTTTTGGCTGGGCGCAAATGCATAGTCATGGCGATCGCCTATTACGGCTGTATGGTGAAGCACGAGGACGAGCCGCTGAGTATTGGGGAGAAGAGTATCTAGAAGCCGATCGCTGGGTAAGGACAATGGGCATTCCTCAGCGATCGCAGAGTTGGTATCCAGCGCAATCCCCCCTCTTTCGGCAATATCTCGATGCCTTCGCGGCTGGCATCAATGCCTATGCTGATGCTCATCCGGAACAACTGAGTAACGATGTCAAAGTAGTCTTACCCGTGACCGCAGTTGATGTCCTGGCTCACAGTCAGCGATTGCTCAATTTCACATTTGTGGTGAACCCCGGCAAAGTTGCCGACTTGAGTGGAACTAATGAAACTCATGCGTCTACATCTGCCTTATCCTCAATGGCATGGCTGACCTCCCTTTGCGGCAATCAGCAAACCCAGTCATTTTGCGTTGGCTTTGATGCGACCCATACTCCTGCATTAGGCTCCAATGCTTGGGCGATCGCCCCTTCTCGATCTGCCAGTGGAAATGCCATGTTGCTTGCTAATCCTCATTTGCCCTGGTCTGATCCATTCTTCTGGTATGAAGCCCAACTTGTAGGACCGGAAATAGATGCATACGGCGCAACGCTGGTGGGCATTCCAGTGCTGGCGATCGCCTTCAATGATTCTCTAGGCTGGACTCACACCATCAATACCTACGATGGCTGGGATGCCTATGAGCTGACATTGACAGAAGGCGGATATCGCTTTGATAACGAGGTGCGTGCTTTTGAAACTGAAGAGCAACTCCTTAAAGTAAAGCAAGCCGATGGAACGTTAAAGACCCTTTCCCTCACCGTCCAGCACTCCATTCACGGCCCAGTTGTAGAACAAACAGATGGAACTGCGATCGCCCTAAGGGTTGCAGGACTGGATCATCCCTACGCACTCATGCAGTGGTGGAATATGGCCCGTGCGTCAAATTTAGAGGAATTTGAAGCGGCTCTACAAGATGTGCAAATTCCTATGTTTACCATCATGTATGCCGATCGCGCAGGGCATATTCTGCATTTATTTAACGGGCAGGTTCCCATCCGTAGCGAGGGTGATTTTGCCGCCTGGTCTACTCTCATTCCAGGTGATACCTCGACAACTTTGTGGACTGAAACTCACCCCTATACTGACCTCCCTCTGGTACTCGATCCCCCGAATGGATGGTTACAGAACGCGAATGACCCACCCTGGACTACGACCATTCCCCAGATTCTCAGCCCCAACAAGTATCCAAACTACCTAGCTCCTCCTGGCCCGATGAGCTTGCGGGCGCAGCAGTCGGCTCAAATGTTGAAGGATGATCCTTTGATTACATTTGAGGAGTTGGAGCAATACAAACATTCCACTGAAATGGAACTCGCCAATCGTCTCTTGCCTGATCTGTTTGCCGCAGCTCAACCACAAGCCGGATCATTGCTGCAACAAGCGGTAGAAGTGCTGGCTCAATGGGATCGCCGAACCGATGCAGAAAGTCGTGGAGCCGTCTTGTTTGCAGCCTGGATGGATGAGGTCGATCTAGATGAAGATGAGTTGTTTGCAGTGTCCTGGGATGCAGCAGAACCGCTGGCGACCCCTAGAGAGTTAACTCATATAGCCGAAGCCGTTGCCGCACTGGAGAAGGCTGCTGCTCAGATACAACAGACCTATGGGCAATTGGATGTTGCTTGGGGAGACGTTTTCCGGCTAGAGGCTGGCGATCGCAATCTGCCCGCCAATGGGGGTTCCGATGATTTAGGAATTTTTCGTACCCTCTGGTTTACGCAAAATGAGGATAAAACTTTCACTGCTGTAGGCGGAGATTCATTTGTTGCACTCGTTGAGTTCTCTTCTCCTATTCAAGCTAGAGTTTTAACTGCCTATGGCAACTCAAGTCAACCCAATTTAAACCATAGCGGTGATCAACTAGAGCTATTTGCCCGTCAAACACTACGACCTGCTTGGCGATCGCGCACTGAAATTCAAGCTCATTTAGAAACAATAGAAGTTATCGAAGATATTTGATGATGTGTTGATTGCTAATCTTGCTTGGGAGTAAGGAATGTTTTCAAGGAAAAAACACACGATCGCCTACATCACTTTTCCCGGAAGTCGTCGCTGTAGGGGTTAGCCATAGAGACAGTAAAGGCAAGGGAACTCTTCTAGTCTACGTCCTAAGCTCAACGAATATAGCTATAGATGAAATTTTGAGATGAGGGGAAAACATTGACTGTGGGGGTTCTCGAACCTTATCGCTTGCCACAATTGAGTATCTCGAATTGTGACACTAAGCCCGTGACGCAAATGAGTCGTGCGATCGCCCCCTCGACCTAACATTTGAGGCAGGTATTCACAACTCTCTACCCCAACGTGTTGGTAAAGTCGTTCACCGTGTTGCTGGGCTAATTCACAGATCTCCTGGCAAACAACTACACTTAGGGCAAGAGTCATACTCGATAATACAAATGAAAAAGTGTTAATGCAACTTAGTTGCATTAACACTTTACCCACATTTATCAGTAAATTCTAGGGTTGCATAGAATTCAATTTGTGTTGCTATCTATGTAAATTCAGTTCGTCAAACCAGATAGCTGCTGTTGATAGAGGTTGTAGATACTGCTCCTTTAAACTCCTCATTTTTTTCATCATGCCAGTAGCGAGATAACGGTTTAGCTTTGCCCTGGTTATCTCCGGTATTTACATTTCTTAATCACCCCTTATTAGCAAATAGTTGCAATAAACATGCTACGATGCCTCCAAAGCTTATTGAATTATATTCTTAATAGGCTTGAGAACTTTTGACAACTTAGTTCAGGAGGACTGTGTATGGTAAGAACCACAGATCAGCCGCTGGAAACTGTTCCCTGGTGGGCGGGCAATGCTCGATTAACCAACCTCTCTGGCAAACTGCTGGGGGCGCATGTTGCTCATGCTGGGTTAATTGTCTTGTGGGCAGGCGCAATGACATTGTTTGAACTTGCTCGTTTCAATCCGCAACAGCCGATGTATGAGCAGGGATTGATTTTGTTATCTCATCTGGCAGCACAAGGTTGGGGTGTTGGGGCAGGGGGAGCGATCGCTGATACCTACCCATACTTTGTGATTGGAGCATTGCATCTAATCTCCTCTGCATTTTTGGGGTTTGGCGGCATTTTTCACTCGCTGCGCGGTTCCGACCGCCTCGAATCCAAGTTCCGCTTCTTTGGCTATGACTGGGCAGACACCAACAAGATGACGACCATTCTGGGGATTCATCTGGTGCTGCTTGGCGTAGGAGCATTGCTGCTGGTGGCAAAAGCCATGTTCTTTGGCGGTTTATATGATCCAGCCATTGAGAACGTACGAGTCATTACAAACCCAACGCTGAATCCTGCGATTATCTTTGGTTATTTGTTTGGCGCAGTGGGCAAATTCTGGATTGCGGGTGTCAACAATCTAGAAGATGTGGTGGGTGGACATATTTGGATTGGTGCCCTATTAATTGGTGGCGGCATCTTTCATATTGTGACCAAGCCTTTTGCATGGACACATCCGCTGTTTGTTTGGTCAGGAGAAGCGTATCTGTCCTACAGCCTGGGAGCGCTGGCGCTGATGGGTTTTATTGCCACGCTGTTTGTTTCTGTCAATACAACGGTGTATCCGGAAGTGTTTTACGGTCCAACATTGGTAATTCGGCAAAATATCGTTCCTTACTTTGCTTCACCGAACCCCGACTTTTTGAGTTCGCGATCGTGGCTGGCAAATACTCATTTCTGGCTATCTTTCTTCTTCTTGCAAGGACACATCTGGCACGCACTGCGGGCACGTGGATTTGATTTCCGTAAAGGTCGCATCAATGATGCCGCTGTGTTGACACAACCTAGCTAAGCGCATCCTGTGATGAATGCAAAGCAGTGAATTGTGAGTGGCGAAGCAGTGAATTGTGAGTGGCGATCGCCCATTCCATTTGAATGTTTTTGAATGTTTAGAACACTGATCAGACTGCTCTTTGAACGAGATTCATTATGTCAGAAAAGAGCATATATCCAGAGAGGAGAACACTAGGTTTAATACTGCACTAGTGTTTCAGGAGCTTCATTTATGACAGCAGTAGTTGCCGAGAGTCCTTATCAGCAAAATATTCCTCAGACAGGTTGGTGGGCAGGCAATTTTCGGTTGGTTAATTTGTCAGGCAAGTTGCTGGGTGCTCATGTTGCCCATGCCGCATTAATTTTGTTATGGGCAGGTGGAATGACCCTGTTTGAGCTGTCGCGCTTCATTCCCACCCAACCGATGTATGAGCAAGGATTGATTATCTTGCCACACTTGGCGACACTTGGCTTCGGCGTTGGGGCAGGTGGACAGATCACCAGTCTCTATCCTTACTTTGTGATTGCTGTTTTACATATCATTCCGTCCGTTATTTTGGCGGCCGGAGGCATTTATCATTCGCTGCTCGGTCCAGAGGTGCTAGAAGATAATCCCACCTGGGCGGGTTTCTTTGGCTATGACTGGAAAGACACTGACAAAATGACGACAATCCTGGGCATTCACCTGATGCTGCTGGGTTTTGGAGCCTGGTTGTTAGTGGCAAAAGCGATGTTTTGGGGTGGCTTGTTTGACCCCTGGGTTGCAGGGGGCGGTGATGTGCGCGTCATTAACCATCCCACACTCAATCCACTAACAATCTTTGGTTATCTATTTGGCGCACACGGGCCCCAAGGAATGGCAGCCGTCGATAACCTTGAAGATGTCGTTGGCGGACATATTTGGGTAGGGCTATGGTGTATTGGTGGCGGACTGTTTCACATTCTCACTAAACCATTTTCCTGGGCGCGACGCATCCTCATCTATTCTGGCGAGGCGTATCTGTCTTACAGCATTGGTGCGGTTGCCTACATGGGGTTTCTAGCGGCTTACTTTGCGACAGTGAACAACACGGTATATCCAGAAGTGTTTTACGGCCCAGTGGAGGCGCTGACGAGCCAAGTTCCCGTAGAAGCACTACCAACAGCAACGGGAATTATTTCGTCGCGGGGTTGGTTAACCACCTTTCACTTTGTCCTGGCAGCTATCTTTTTAGCAGGTCATATCTGGCACGCGATTCGGGCGCGGGGAGATGCTGCTGGGTTTGATTTTAAGCGGGGGGATATGGTGCGATCGCCCAATGTGCAATCAGGTAATCTTGCCACCCCAATTAGTTCCTCAGATCTGACATTGAACTTTCTCAAGAATTTGCCGATTTATCGATCGGGCTTATCTCCCCTCACGCGCGGCTTGGAAATTGGCATGGCGCATGGCTACTGGCTGATTGGTCCGTTTGCCAAACTGGGTCCGCTGCGTGACTCAACCTCAGCAAACCTGGCTGGCTTAATTGCTGCCGCAGGCGTGATTGTGATTGCAACGGTGTGCTTATCCTTTTACGGCAGCGTCACGTTTGAACGACGCTTAAAAACTTTGCCTCGACCCGCTTTCACTGAAACGGTTCCGAATGTGCCAACTTCGCTGCAATCAGTAGATGGTTGGAGTCAGTTTTCGGGTGGCTTTCTAATTGGCGGTGTAGGTGGCGCAATTTTTGCCTACCTGCTGTTGAGCAATCTTGACCTGTTGCAGCAATTGATTTAAGTCATTCCGCTCTAAACATTGCTGTCCTGTCTACGGTTGATCCTTACCTCCCCAACCGTAGACGTTTCCTCCCTACACTTCTGCGTGAGGCATTCTCATGGTTCAAACAACTGCAATACATCGACCGTTTCATCTTCAGCTACTGCCACTCCATGCTATATCTCAGCAGGTGATCAATGTTGAGATTGTGGAATATACACACGGGCAAAAAATGCTGTACCAGCAGAACTTAATGAGTTTAGGTGCAGATACCAACCTGCCCAACATGTGTGATGACAAAGATGTAACGATCGCCATCCTGGAAGGCAATGGCAGCCTGACATTAAACGAGGAGATCATCTCCCTCGAACCTGGACGATTCATCTTTATTCCGGCACAACGACCTCACACTGTTCAGGCTCACACTCGTCTCGTGTTTTTGCTGTGTCGCAGTGAGTCTGATGCAGATGTAGATGCAGATGTATTAGAAACAGCCTGGACTATCACGCTGTAAATCAAATTAATTTATTCCACTACTAAGGAGTCGAGCATGACGAAGATTGGCTTGTTTTTTGGCACCCAAACTGGCAACACGGAGACGATCGCCGAAGCCATTCAAACCGCGTTTGGGGGTGATAGTGTGGTCACGCTGCATAACGTTGCTGATGTTGAATGGAGTGATTTTGATGACTACTCTAATTTGATTATTGGTTGCCCAACCTGGAACATTGGTGAACTGCAAGCCGATTGGGAAGGTTTGTATGATGAACTAGATAACGTTGACTTTAGCGGCAAGAAGGTGGCTTACTTTGGGGCAGGCGACCAAGTTGGTTATGCGGACAACTTTCAGGATGCAATGGGCATTTTGGAGGAAAAGATTTCGGAATTGGGCGGCACAACGGTTGGCTATTGGTCAACAGAAGGATATGAGTTTAATGAATCGAAAGCCGTTCGAGATGGTAAGTTCGTCGGGCTGGCGATCGACGAAGATAATCAATCAAACCTGACCGATGAGCGCATCAGTGCTTGGGTGTCACAACTGAAGCAAGCATTTGGAGTGTAGGTTGGGTTGGAGCGATAACGGAAACCTAACGCTAGAGCCTATTCTGTTTGGTTTCGCGCACTCAACCCAACCTACGGTGCTTATTAGTTGAACCGTGCAATTAGCGATCGCCAATTGCTACCAATTTCTTGGAGTGTCATTAATTGGCGATCGCACAACTTACATCCTTTAACTCAACCCTTACCCTATTTCGCAATCAACATGTCTCATTCCCCAGAAATTCTTTGTCTGAACGCCAGTCCTCATTTACAGGTATTTGATCGTCCGTTGCTGCAATTCCTGGCAAAACAGCAGCCCGTTGCCCAGTGGGAATACCAACAAACTCCTGATGAGCCATGTTCATTGGATATTGCACTCGTGTTGCTGCAATACTACTTGAAACACAGAGGACATCCCATTCATTTAATCGGACACGGGGTGAGTGGACTACTGGCATTGCTCTATGCCCAGCGACATCCTGAACGAGTGCGATCGCTCACGTTGCTGTCAGTCGGTGTGTATCCGGCTGTCGATTGGCAGGCGCACTACTATGCCCAGCGACAATTACTTCCCTGTAGTTGCCAAGTGTTGCTGACTCGCATGGTTGATATGCTGTTTGGCTATACCTCTCAATCAATGGTCAAAGGGTTAGTGAATGTTTTGAAGCAAGACCTCGACAATTCGCTGTCTCCTCATAGTCTAGTCAAATGTATGAGTTTAGCCCCAATTCAAGTTACAGTTCCGCTGCTGGTTTGTGGCAGTGTTGATGATGCTGTCGTCGATGCACACCAACTCTGCAGTTGGCGCGAGTATTTCAGCGAGGAAGCCATTTCACAGCTTTGGGTTTGCCCAGGTGGACGCTATTTCTTTCATTACTTCTACTCACAGCAGGTTGGGGAGCAGATATTGAACTTTTGGCGATCGCTACCACAGCACCACAGCAATCCTTTACCAACCGCACTTGCCGCTGCATCGGCTCTAACAGGTTCCACTGAATAATCAAATATTTCGGAAGACGTTCCTCGATTCCTCGTTATCGAATTCAACTATGTTTTACCCTACCGTTCATTACGCTATTCAATGGCTCACGACTGTTGGGTGTAGCTTCTGTGCTGTTTCACTAATGTGCTGCTTTGGCTGGAGCCTCTGGAGTACTACACAAAAAGGGATTCGGCATCTCAGACGCTTACACCAAATTCCCTGCGATCGCTGTCAGTATTTTACAGGTGAACACTTGCTGAAATGTACGGTACATCCTTGTAAAGCATTTTCAGAAGAGGCGATCGATTGTCTGGATTTTGAAAGAAGAACCTTTGATGTTCCCAGAAAGGTAGTTTTCCACAAATAACGTTTTTGTGAGTTACAGATATTCTTGTTACTGCGGCCAGATAATTTTGAAACTTAACTCGATGCGTGTCTAGTCAATTAGGGACGATGGCGTGAGTCTGTAAGTTGAGTGAACCAGTGAATTAATAAGTACTGTGATACGATTACTGCCAATCTTCTCACTTAGGTCAATCTTCCAACTTGATTTAACCCTACTATGACGCTCATTCTCAACCAATCGGACTGGGACGAACTGTGTGAACAGGCTCCTAAACCTCAATGTAGCAATCTGGTGCTCAATGATTTTGAAGGGGTAATTGGTGTGCCAAAACGCTTGGGTCGAGGGTATATCCGAAACATTGAGTTATCACCTGGAATGGGGTTGCATCTTGCAGATCGGGAATACCATCAAGACTTCATGGTGAAAGCACCGATCCATGATCATCCGATCCAGATTGGAATCCACCTGTCGGGATTCATCTATTTTGATACTGTTCATCCTAACTTGGGCGGAACTTGTAGCTATTTTTCGGGAAGCGGAATTTCGCCTGCCTACGTCGAAAAATACAGGGCAGAAGAGAGGCTGACCGATGTGAATATCGAGATTGAGCCGGAATGGTTGGAATCATTTCTAACCGATGAGCAGTACGATCCTGAAATCTTGAAGTGTTTATTCAAAGGGGAGGATTGGAAAGTCTCTTTTTACCCAACAGTGACTCACAAGATGCGATCGCTGGCACAACAGATGTGGGATGCCCCTTATCGCGGTCCAGCAAAGCGGATGTATCTTCAGGCGAAGGTGCTGGAACTGCTGGCGATGCACCTGGGAATCATTGCAGATTATTCTGAGCAAACGCCGACTTTACGATTGAAGCCAGAGACGATCGCCCGTCTGCACTATGCCAAAGAGATTTTGACCAACCAATTTGCTAATCCACCCTTGTTGTCAGACTTGGCACGACAGTGGGCGTGAGCGATCGCACGCTTCAACGGGGCTTTCGAGCACTCTTCAACACAACGGTGGTGGGGTATTTAATTCAGCAACGGCTAGAGCAGGCAGAAAGGTTATTGCGTCAGGGGAATCTGAAGGTGACAGAGGTTGCCCATCTCGTTGGCTACGAGCATTTAGGGCAATTTGCGGCAGCATTTAAGCGACAGTTTGGCATTACACCGCGTCAATGTTTGGCAGGGGAAAAGACGGTTTTTAGATCAAAGGCGGATTTTAGATAGACAGGCTAAATTAACTTCTCTACACTACTGGCTATTGCTATTAAGAATAATTGGCAATAGAACAGCTTCATTGGTGTGAGAGTAGTTGAGATGCATGGATTACGGTTTTCGGTTTCAGTGCGGTTAGCGTTGATGGTGGCTTTGGCAGGGAGTTTAGTGGGTGCGTTGGTATTGCCCGGGTGGGCACAGGAAGAGCAAGAAAGGGATGAGGGTTTAGTTTTAAGTGATGCGTTGAGCGGGAAATTCGGTCACTTGGCGATCGAATTTCCCTTATCCGTTGCTGAGATCCCTCAACTGAGCGAATTGGAGCAGCCTACTACCACGATCGAAGGCTGGATCGCTCAAATCGAAGCGTCGCTTGTGCAAATTTACTGGGGTTCGAGTGGAGGAAACCGAGGCAGGTTTGCAGATTATGCTGGAAGCGGCAGACGGCGATCTGGCCGTGTCGGAAACGCGATCGGTTGGAAATGCACTGATCGTGGATATTGCCAATGCCACTCTTGCCGAGGAGTTTTCTCAAGCCAATCCGAGTGAAGGGATTGCCCTAGTGAGTGTGTCGCAATTGCTCGGTGACAAAGTGCGGGTTGCCATTACAGGAACCGATGCCCCGCCTGTGGCTGAGGTAACGGCAGAAGCGCAAGGATTGGTGTTGGGGGTGACACAGGGGGATGCTGGGGCAGTTGCAGAGGAAGATGCCATCCAGGTAGTCGTGACGGGCGAGCAGGATGAGGGCTACAACCCGTCCAGCACAACAACAGCGACGCGAACAGATACACCGCTGCGAGATATTCCTCAGTCAATTCAGGTGATTCCGGAAGAAGTACTCCGCGATCAACGTGCTGACATTTCAAGTGCGCTGCTGAATGCTCCTAGTGTACGCAACTCAGCTCCGACCAACTTCGACTCCCTGCGGTTGCGAGTGCGGGGATTCGGTAGTCAGTCTACACTGAACGGCATTCGAGACACAAACGGTATAGCCTCTAACCTTGGACCTGATCTGACAGGCATTGAGCGGATCGAAGTTCTACAGGGACCCAACTCTGTCCTGTTTGGGACATCCTCTCCGGGGGGCAGGGTAAGCGCATCTCAAAAGCTATTGACAGCTAAGGTTCGCGTTCTCGCTGGGGTCAGGCAACGCTGCTGCTAATACTCGTAACATGAAGTCATCATCCATTGCGGCTCGCTTAGATTTCTGTC
>Ga0224723_1000172_pt1 | contig 44183 bp, 35 predicted proteins | sample Balambano_FR2_Me_FD_161647 | JGI IMG/M metagenome (GOLD analysis project Ga0224723, IMG submission 161647) | Freshwater sediment microbial communities from Lake Towuti, South Sulawesi, Indonesia - Balambano_FR2_MetaG | ecosystem: Environmental > Aquatic > Freshwater > Lake > Sediment | place... | reverse complement strand
TGATTTTAGCTATATTGGCAAGAAACCAAAGCAGCTAACCCTTTTGGAAAAGCATGGAGAATTCGCAGCAGCTACCCGATGACTTCTTGGAACTTTGTCGCTCTGTAACAGCAAAGAGACCGAAGGCGGTCATTGATCACATCTTGCAACACGGATTTATTACGACTGAGGAGTTGCAAGAAACCTACGGTTATAACCATCCTCCAAGAGCAGCTAGAGATGTCAGAGAGAATGGTATCCCGTTAGAGACTTTTCGTGTTACTGGAAGTGATGGTAGAAAAATAGCTGCATATCGGTTTGGAGATATTAGCAAGGCAAGATTTGCTCGCCTTTCTGGAAGAACAGGTTTATCTAAGCAGATCAAAGAGGCGTTGATTAGCAAATATGAATGTAAGTGTTTTATCTATCTTGAAGAGGTAGATGAACGCGAGTTGCAAATTGATCATCGTGTTCCTTTTGAAGTTGATGGTGAGCCAGATCTAGCCCCAGAAAACTTCATGCTTCTTTGTGGCTCTGCCAACCGGGCTAAATCGTGGTCATGCGAACATTGCGAAAACTGGAACAGCATTAAAGACAAGTCTATTTGCCTGTCCTGCTACTGGGCGTATCCAGAAAACTATGAGCATATTGCCATGCGGCAGGTCAGGAGAATAGATCTGCTTTGGGAAGGAGATGATATTGAGATTTATGAAAGACTCAAGCAAAGGGCTGTCAGTGTGGAAAAGGAACTACCTGAGTTTGTCAAAGAGATGATTGAGCGTGAGATTGAACGTAATGGAGATGGCTAACACTGCGTTGGTGCAGACGAAACAGAGGTTGTTAGTGAGTGTTCAAGGCTATCTGCTGCCGCATAACTTCACCGTTAGCTTGCCTTCACTCGTCGGTCGGGGCGCACGTACAAAGATATTGGTCGGATTGCAGAGATTGCCCAGAAAACTCCTGGCAAAGCAACTACTTAACAGTAGGCTCGTTTAAGAGAAGATTTTATGTTAGGACTGACGCACTTCGTGCGAAAAACCGGGATAGTTGGGGGATTTGTGAGGCGCGCGCCCCACAAATCCCCCAACTGCGTCACTCCTAATGAAATGAAAAAAATGAAAAAACTTCTGAGATTCTTGTAGAAGGATTGACTACTTACTCACTTGAGCATTCTGTATGCTTAAAAGATGATTAATTCCTTGCTTTTATGCTCTCTAAGAACAAACTAACTCCTACTGAACAGGCAAAAGTCGCTGAACTGGTTGATTTTGCGGCTCGGCTGGTTCAGGCTGTATCAGGGCAAGCACTAACGGATGTGAATAAGCTCCTGCTGGAGCAGGCATTGTGTGGAATGAAGCTAAAAGATATTAATGTCACAGGGTATGCATCGACTACAGTGGAGCGAGTTTTCGCTCCTAGATTATGGGCGCTATTATCTGAAGTTACCCATCAGAAGGTGAGCATTAAGAATGTGCGGCTGATTCTGGAAGAGCTATGGAAGCAGGAGTTGTCGCAGTCATCTCAGCTACCGCAAGCAGACTTATGGCAGGATACTCGCATAAACCCAGTGCTGGCAGGGAAAGGTGCTTTGCCCATCATTGAAAACTTGCCTGCTCCCACAAACTCTACCTTTGTGGGTCGAGAGGCAGAAATTATACGCTTGTTAGAGTTACTCTCACCAGATCACTCAGCCCATTTAATCAGCATTGCTGGCATTGGCGGCGTGGGCAAAACTTCCTTAGCGGTGGAATGCGCCCGTCGATGTTTAGCAGCTAGTTGCCATTCGCTAGACTCCTCTGGTCTGTCAATGGGTGTTCCCACCTTTGATGTATTTATCTTTGTCTCTGCCAAACTTGTCTATCTAGAACCGTTTGGGTTGTTAGAGCGCTTTGGCCCAGCGCGATCGCTCCAGGATATCCTCCAACAAATTGCCGATGTTCTAGGCGACGTAGATTTGGCTGGAGCCAGCTTCACTGAGCAAATTACTCTGCTCAAGAAAAGGTTGGGGGGGGTTCAGAGTAATCCCACCCAACGGCGCACCTTACTCATCATTGACAATTTAGAAACCGTGGAGAATCAGCAAGCAGTGCTGAGTTTTCTGTATGATTTACCCCGCTGGGTCAAAGTGGTGATTACAACGAGAGAGCAACTGATGTTTGTTCCCGTGCGGTTGACTGCCATGCCCGAGCCCGAAGGACTGAAATTAATCGAATACGAAGCCCAAGAGAAGGGGGTTTCCCTGGGCCTGGACGATCGCCAGTCCCTATATCAGGCGACTGGCGGGGTGCCAGTCGCCATCCACTACGCGATCGGTCAAATCGCCAACGGCTACCCCTTAGCAGGGATGCTGCAAGGCATCAAACAATCGACTGGAGAAGTGGCTCGGTTCTGTTTTGAGACAACTGTACAAGCATTGCGGGGAATGGCTGCCCATGATTTGTTGATGGCGATCGCGCTCTTTCCGGCTCCTGTGCTATGCGAGGTGTTGTTTCAAGTAGCAGCGGCTGAGCCTGATCCAGAGCAATTACAAGAAGGGCTGGCACAACTATGTCGATTATCCCTGGTTAACCAAACCGAAGACCGCTATAGTATGTTGCCGCTGACCCAGGAGTACGCCTATGCTGAATTAAAAGCTCACCCCACTTTTGCGGAAGCGGCTCGTAGACGATGGGTGAATTGGGCATTGCGCCATTCTGAAGTCTATGCCGCTGTGGAGGCAAAGACATGGCATCTGTCCTATGATGGGCTGCACGAGGAATGGCAGAACTTAAGGGCGATCGCTGACTGCTGCATGGTAGAACGCTGGTATCCAGAACTGCTGAAACTATGGCGCAATATTGAACCCTACACCTATAACATGGGACGGCGCAAGGGACGCAAGGACTACTGGGGCGATCGCCTGCGTTGGACGGAGTGGCTGATTCAGCAAGCAACCCAGCACGGGGACTGGCAAACCGCCTCACACGTCATGCTCGATCGGGCCTGGACCTTAACTGCAATTCGCAAACCCCAGCCTTTAGCTGAAGCTGAAAGCTTATTTCAGCAATTGCAAGCGTTACAGGATTATCAAGAGGTCTGTTTTCAAATGGAATGGGCTAAAAAATTGGCAGTCCTTTATTTTCAGCAAAAACGCTTTGAGGAGGCGCAAGACTGGCTCGATTGCGCCGAGGCTTTGTTAGATCAAACAGAATTATCAGAGTATCAACACGACCAGCAATTGGTGCAGATTCACTACTATCGTGGGATGATTTTTTTCAAAGCTAATCAAATCGAGCGCTCTCAACTGTGTTTTGCAGCATCTTGCACGTTGGCAAAAGCGATCGGTTGGGAAAGAGCAGTACGGATGGCAGAAAACTGGTTAGCAGATATTGCAGTGTACCGAGGCGACCTGGATATAGCAGAACAAATGTTAGTCGAAGGGTTACGAGTTGGACAAATGCAAGATGATCCAACGCGCATGGCCTACATTAAACGCTCCTTTGCTGAATTAGTGCAAGCGCGAGGAAATGATACTGAGGCTAAACGCTGGGCAATAGAAGCATTAGAGATTTTTGACCGCTTGGGTATGTCCGCAGAAGTAGAAGAAGTGCAAGAGTTAATCAATCACTTGCATATTAGAGAACTGCAAAATTCCATAGGAGTTGCTGATTTCAAAGAATGATTATCGACAGGCAAGCGCCATCGATAAAATAACCAGCCGATCGATTAGTGATGACAATTGCTGAAATCATTGAGCGATCGTCTCTCATTATTTAACCTGTGCAGTCGTTTCCTGTACAACGCATTATTGTGTAGCTTGTGCAAATCTTGTGGGTGATGCGTTATGCTTTGCTTTGGCGAAGCCATGCCGAAGGCTATACACAACCTGCGCGAGATAGCCATCCAATGAAAGCGATCAGGTAAAACTATATTGACAATAATTTTTAATTAGATTAACCTCAAAGATGTATTACTGTTGATATAGTATTGGAAAAATGGCGATCGCGCTTTCAAAAGCGAACTGGAATGATCTGTGGAAAATGAGTTGGCAACAGGCTAGCTCCGTTGATCCAACAGATGTCTCTGATGTGATGGTGAAATGTCCATCTTCGCTTGCAACGGGTTATAAGCGCGATATTAGTCTACCCAACGGCATTGATCTGACGTTGCATCGTTATCAGTTTCATGAAGATGTTATTGTCATCGACACTCAACCGTATGAAGACGGCTATATAGAATTTGTTTTTAATCTTTCTTCCACAAATAGGTACTGGCAAGGAGATTACGTGACTGGAGGGCAATACTATCTGTTATCCCCCGCAGGACGAGGCAGATTCTATTGTGAAGAGTTAGCCCAAGAGCCAAAATTGGCGGTTGATATTCATCTTAAACCGGATTTATTTGAGAAATTGCTGGGTCATTGTCTCGATAGTTTGCCTGGTGACGTGCGGTGTCTAGTGGAGGGTGACGAAGCGTTGACGATGTCCCCTTTCCAAACAATTACGCCCATGATGCTACTCACGCTTGAGCAAATTCTCAATTGTCCTTACCAGGGGAGAATGAAGCAACTATATCTGGAAAGTAAGTCGATCGAACTGCTCGTTCTGTTTCTAGATCAAGTGATTGCAGAACCCATGATCGTGCCATCCAGAATTCGATTAAAACCAGAGGATGTTGAGCGGATTCATCAAGCCAAGCACATTCTCACTCAACAGATGGACAATCCACCTTCGTTAATTACTCTGGCACGCCAAGTTGGGTTGAACGATCGCAAACTGAAGCAGGGATTTCGTCAAGTCTTTAACACTACTGTGTTTGGCTATCTGCACCAATACCGGATAGAGCAGGCCCAACACCTGTTGCGACAACAACACTCGATCGCTGCTGTGGCTACCACCGTTGGCTATGCCAGCCCCACTGCCTTCAATGCAGCCTTTCGCCGCATGGTTGGCACGAGTCCGAAGGCCTACCAGCTAGCCAACCGCAATACCCAAGTTTAGCCGGTTTCCAAAAAAATCGGCGTTGCTTAATAAAGGGATGATTTTGAACGTGAAACCTTCGGTTTCACGTTCAAAATCATCTCTCAAATCAGCAATACCAAAAAGTCCGGCTCGAAGAGAAAAAAAGTCCGGCTCGAAGAGAAACCGAATGCCCAAACCTCGTATTCTCTAAATCATGATTATTGAGAAATAATTTCATGAAGTTATGATCAGCTTGCTCATCTCGCTGAGCGGGCGATCAATCGATCTGGGTGTGTGGAGATGAAACGAAAACAACAGCAACAATTTATGGCAATGGTCAGCATTGCTACTGCACTGATAGCTCATCCTGCATGGGCGCAGGAGTTTGAGCGCACGGCAAGGGGCATTGAGATCCCTCTCAGTGAGCTAGACCAACCAGCCACAACAATCGACGAATGGATGCAGCAAATTGCTCAGGCTGCGATCGCTCAAATCACAGATGTAGAACTGAACATAACCACTGCCGGAATTGAGATTATCCTAAGAACAACAGAAGAACAGTTGGCTGAGCCATCCACGTCAGTCATTGGCAATGCCTTGATTGCTGACATTGACAATGCGGCGATTGGAGAAGAATTTTTTCAGGACAATCCGACCGAGGGCATTGCGCTGATATCAGTCACAAATCGAGGAGAAAACGGCGTTCGTGTTGCCATCACAGGAGTAGAAACACCCCCTACAGCAGAAATCAGATCGCACCCCCAAGGATTGATTTTGGCAGTTCAGATTGGTACAGAAACCATCAGTGAACCCGATGCCGATGCTATCCAGGTCGTCGTTACAGGCGAACAAGATGAGGGCTTCAATCCTGCTAATTCAACGACCGGATCGAGAACCGATGTACCCCTCCGCGATCTGCCCTTTTCGGTGCGCGTGGTGCCGCAACAGGTTCTGGAAGATCAACAAGTACAACGCTTAACCGATGCCTTGAGAAATGTACCTGGAGTCCAATCGGAAAATTCTCCCCGGTCGGTATTTGAGGGCTTCACCATTCGTGGATTTGCTGGAAGCAACAACATTCTTGTGAATGGATTATCAGACCGCTTCATTAGGTCTATTCAGGTTGGCAATATCGAACGCATTGAGGTCTTGAGAGGTCCCGCCTCCGCTTTATTTAGTGGTGGGGGTCCAGGAGGAACCATCAACGTCATCACCAAGCAACCCCTTAGCCAACCTGATTATTCCCTGGAAGCAGGCTATGGTAGCTTCAACACATTCACAGGGGCAATTGATCTGACAGGGCCCATCGATCGCCAGGGAGATATCCTTTATCGGCTTAACCTTTATGGATTTAGATCCGAAACATTTGTCGATCGCTTTGATATCCGTCGTTATTCTATTGCGCCTGTTGTTTTGTTTCGCCTGGGTGAAGACACTCGATTAACGCTGGAAGGGATTCATGGCGTGTTTGAGCAACCCAACGATCGCGGCTTACCGGTACGCGGTACGATTTTACCCAATCCCAATGGCGATTTGCCAATTAGCCGATTTTTGGGGGAACCGTCGATTGACAATATCATAACGCGAATTACTCGCATGGGCTATCGGCTAGAGCATCGGTTTGATGAAGATTGGCAAATCCGTAATGCTTTTAATGTAGCATTGAGCCGTCAACCTCAAAATTCTCTTTTTCCAACACTGCTACGGGATGACGATCGCACCCTGGAGCGTGGTTTGATTATTGCCCAAGAGCAAGAATCTGAGGCTTATATCGTCAATGCGGACGTTGTCGGCCGCTTTAACACGGGTAGCATTGAACATAATTTATTGTTTGGTGCAGAGTGGGCTAGAACTGTCGATCGCTCTCGTGAACGATTTGAACGGCAAATTGACCCCATTGATATTTTTGACCCGGATTATGGTAGCGAGAATGTGGGGGAAATTATTGCTGAATTACCGATCGCCACCACCCTTTACGATACGTTTGGGATTTTCCTGCAAGACCAGATCACCCTGTTGGATCACCTCAAACTGTTATTAGGCGGACGGATTGACTGGGCAGACCAAGTCACCATCTCACCCAATGTCGCTGCCGCTTCCCAGGAAGACACGGCATTCAGTCCCCGTGTGGGAATCGTGTTTCAGCCGATCGATCCCCTCTCTCTCTATGCCAGCTATAGCCGTTCATTCAATCAGGTAATTGGGCAAACACGAGATAACGCTACCTTTGATCCAGAACGCGGCACCCAATTTGAAATTGGCGTGAAAGCAGATTTGAGCGATCGGCTCTCGGCAACACTGGCTTTCTATGACATCACTCGCAGCAACGTCCTGACTGAAGACCCTGATGATCCGACCTTCTCAATTCAAACTGGAGAGCAAAACAGCCAGGGCATTGAATTAGATATTGGCGGTGAAATCCTACCAGGGTGGAACATTTTTGCAGGATATGCGTATACTGATGCTCGTATCACAGAGGACAACACCTTTGAGTCAGGAAATCGGTTAAACAATGTCCCTGAACACGCCGCCAGTTTGTGGACAACCTATCAGTTGCGAAGTGGTACATTAGAGGGGTTGGGGTTTGGTTTGGGGTTGTTCTATGTGGGAGACCGCGCTGGAGATCTGAACAATAGTTTTGTAGTCCCTGACTATTTACGCACGGATGCTTCGCTATTCTACGAGCAGGGTTCATTCAGAGCCGCAATCAATATTAGAAATCTATTGGATATTGAGTATTTTGAAACCGCAGAGAGCGATTTGCGAGTGTTTCCTGGTGAACCCCTAACGGTGCTGGGCACGATTTCCTGGAGCTTTTAACTGTAGCCTACATGAACCCGCTATGAGAAACCGATCGCATTCTCTGATTAATCGTTTCATTCAACTGCTTCTACTGTTAGTGTTCTCCTTATGGCTCACCACTTGTGCCAATTCAGCACCTCGAACTACGCAAACTACATCACCAGTAGAAAACTCTAATTGTCGGATGATGCAACACGCGATCGGCGAAACCTGTGTTCCAACTCATCCCCAGCGCGTAATTGTCCTGGATACCAATCCTCTTGATGCCATTCTCGCCTTAGGTGTGAAACCGATCGCCGCTCCTGAGTTTGATTTCCTATCCCTGCCTCCAGAACAAATACAAAATATTCAAGTAATCAGTGTAGAACCATACCCCAACCTGGAACAAATTACCCTGCTGCGACCTGATCTGATTTTGGGCAATCAATGGAACGAAGCGATTTACCCTCAGCTTGCCCAAATTGCCCCCACTGTCATTGCCGCATCCATTGATGCGGCGTGGAAGCAGGATTTGAGATTGTATGCCCAGGCATTAAATCGAACTCAAGTTGCTGAAACACTAATTAAACGGTATGAAGAACGCATTCAAGCGTTTCAGCAACAAATGGGAAACAGGCTTGAACAAACGGAAGTTTCTCTGGTTTCCACAATTTCCTATGGAGCGGGTCGTCCAGCTCGTATTTATCTCGAAAATTCCTTCATGGGTGCCGTCGTTGCAGAAACAGGTTTACCGCGCCCATCTGTCCAAACTGCGCTGACTGCCATACTCACCCGTGATGCCTGGGGCATTGATATATCACTCGAACGACTGGATTTAATCGATGCAGATGTCATCTTCGCTATCAACACCGACCCTCAAGACCAGGAACTCAAATCTACTTTGTTAGAACTACAACAGCATCCATTATGGTCACAGTTAAATGTCGTTCAACGCGGTCATGTCTATCCCGTTGATTACTACATCTGGGTCGCACAACGTAATATTGGTGGAGCCAATCGCATTCTTGATGATTTATTTAAGTATCTCGTCGAGCAACATTCCACCCCACCAACTTTGTGAACTGTTGATCAACTGCTGATATGCACACTTACATCCCGATCTGGATGGGTCAGACCATCTCATTGATTGGCTCTGAAATCACTCGTTTTGCCTTGCTGATCTGGCTGTGGCAACTGGAAGAGGCTGCAACACCAATTTCGTTACTTGCCTTTTTTAGTGAGATTGCCGTCTTTGTCGCTTCTATATTTGCTGGAGTGTTAGTCGATCGCTGCAATCGCAAAGCATTGATGATGTTAGGAGATGCGATCGCCGGATGTTGCACCGTTATCCTGCTGATTCTACTATCAACAAATCATCTCGCCATCTGGCATCTCTACTTGACCGCAGTATTGAGTAGACTGTTTGGCTACCTTCAAGGGCTTGCCTTTTCCGCTTCTCAAGCCCTGATGCTGCCCCAACAGCATTATGTCCGTGCGGGAGCGATGGGTTCTATGCAAGCTTTTGGTTCGGGTGTGTTTGCGCCCGCTTTAGCAGGCACGTTGTATCCAATTATGGGACTCTCTGGCATTTTGACGATTGATTTGGTCACGTTCATGTGGGCTATCAGCACCGTTGCGATCGCCTCTATTCCACAACCAAGGAACAGCAAGACGGGCAATGAAGTAGAGAGAAACAACACAGCTCAAGCCATTTGGCGAGAGTTATCCTTCGGGTTTCGCTATCTTTGGCAACATCCCAGTCTCATGGCTCTACAACTGTTTACGCTCAGTTATATTTTCTTTGACAATGCGGCATTGCTGGAGCCTATGATTTTAGCACGCACTGATAACGACACTGCCATTCTGGGTAACGTTCTCTCTGCATTAGGAGCAGGTGGGCTGATCGGCGCGATCGCCCTGAGTCTTTGGGGTGGCCCAAGACGACTGATTCGAGGGGTATTGTGGGGCAGAGCCGTCATCTTTAGCCTTGAGATGCTGTTGGGGATAGCCCGTCAACCCGTGATCTGGATGGTTGCCTTTTTCAGTGCAGGGTTGATTAAACCGATGGCAAACAGTTGTGAAGAGGCACTTTGGTCGGCAAAAGTGCCACCTGAATGTCAGGGACGGGTGTTTGCTGCCAGTTCCTGTCTTATCAGCGTCTTCTCACCCATTGGATTACTAATATCTGGACCACTGGCCGATCGGGCGTTTGAACCTGCCATGCAAACAGATGGCATTTTGGCTCCTGTCTTTGGTTCGCTCTTTGGCACCAACCCAGGCAGTGGGATGGCACTGCAATTTACGTTCTTTTCATTCCTGGTTGTCCTGATTTGTCTGGGTAGTTATGCGGTTCCTGTGTTGCGGAATGTAGAAGACCTCCTCCCAGATCACCAAGCACAACGTTCATAATGTGAGAATGAATTCTCAGTGTCCTCGTCGCCATTGACGAATCTGCCAGCTTAGCAAGATCACTGGCAGAATCCCGACCGCTACGATCGTCAATGCCGGAGCAGCGGCTTCGGCCAGGCGTTCGTCGGCGGCTAATTGATAGACTCGAACAGCCAGAGTATCAAAGTTAAACGGGCGGATGATTAAAGTGGCTGGCAACTCTTTCATCACATCCACAAATAGCAGAATAGCTGCTGTCAATAAACCACCCGTCATCAATGGCAGATGCACTTTAGCTAGAGTCGCAGTGGGACTATGCCCCAGCGATCGTGCTGCATCGTCCAGATGCGGCTTGATCCGTCCTAACGTTGACTCAACAGGATTCAACGAAACTGCCAAAAATCGCACCAGGTAGGCGAACACGAGAGCGACAAACGTACCACTCAAAAGTAAGCCGGTGGAGATGCCAAAGGTCGATCGCATCCAGGCATCCACAGCATTATCAAACCGACCAAACGGAATTAAAATCCCAACGGCAATTACAGAACCAGGAACGGCATAGCCCAGAGCCGCCAGTTGTACCGCCAAATTCATGCTCCACGAGGGGCAGAGCCGTAATCCATAAGACAAGAGGAGGGCGATCGCCACTCCCAAAGCAGCCGTTAAACTTGCCAGCAATAAACTATTTCTGGCGAAGCCCCAAAAGCGTTCATCGCTGAATTGTTCTAAGTGCCAGAGGGAAATCTGTGCTAAGGCAATCGCCGGAATGATAAATCCCAGAGCGATCGGTAGTAGACAGGCAACACTGGCGGCAACACCGCGCCATCCTCGCAATTGATAACGGGGGATTGTTTGAGTCGGGCTACTGGATTGGTAGTAACGAGCCTGACGACGAAACCACTTTTCTAGCAGGATTAAGCCCAAGACGAATAAGAGCAAGACTGCCGCTAATTGCGAGGCGGCGATGCGTTCACCCAAACTGAACCAGGTGCGGTAAATCCCTGTCGTAAATGTATCTACGCCAAAGTGTTGCACCGTACCGAAGTCGCTCAAGGTTTCCATCAAAGCCAGTGCCGTTCCTGCGGCGATCGCGGGTCGAGCCAGCGGCACAGCCACGCGGATAAAACTTTGCCAGGGATTGCAGCCCAGAGAGCGACTGGCTTCCAGAGTACAGGTTGATTGTTCTAGAAATGCCACTCGGGCCAGCAGGTACACATAGGCATAAAGCGCCAGAGTCAACATCAAAATAGCTCCCCACAGCGATCGCACATTGGGAAACCAGTAGTCTGCCAAACTGCGCCAGCCAAACAGTTGCCGTAGGGTAGTCTGGACGGGGCCATAGTAGTCCAGCACCTCGGTATACAGATACGCCAGAATATAGGCAGGGGCGGCTAACGGTAGCAACAACGCCCATTCATATAGGGCTTGTCCAGGAAACTGACACATCGTCACCAACCAGGCAGTTCCCGCACCGATGATCATCACACCCAATCCAACCCCCACCATCAACCCGATCGAATTCAACAGATATCGGGGCAGCACTGTGGAGGTTAAATGTTGCCAGACTTCTCCAGCAGGGGTGAAGAGGCTACTCAGAACAAACAGCACTGGAATCGAAAGCAGCAGGGCGATCGCGGCCACGGTGATTGTCCAACCCAAAGCCCAATTGCTGGGTTTTGGGTTTTGCCGGAGCGATCGGGCGTTCAGGCGGGAAGAGGCTTGAGGTGACTGAGACATCAGCTTGAGGACAGGTCGCTTGATATGAATTCTTGATATGAATCAAGGTTTATGCTAGCTCCAATTGGTTCTCTTAACCAAGGCAAGTTTCTCTTGTTACCAAACTCCAGCTTGGTATAGCCGTAGCCACGGCGGTTACGACAAGGACGTTTTTGTGGGGGCGCTTCGCCCCCACAAAAACGTCCTAAGAAAAGTGGCTACAGCCATAACACAACCCCGGAAGTTTCAGCGTCCCAGAAGGAGTGTTCCAGTTTGCGTCTGGAAACCAGGAAGAAAGGATTGCCCCTGCTATTGCAATGACAGATTTTTGTTCTACGCTGGTTCTATGGTGAATTGGGGCCACTTTTGCTGCTTCCCTGCTGCTGTTTTTCTTCATTGCACCTATGGCATCTCTCCTGGAAATTCGTCAATTGTCAGTCGGTTTTCCCACTGAAGCAGGTACAGTTCAGGCGGTTGATCAAATTTCCGTGTCGCTGACCCCTGCTGAGACTTTGGCGATCGTGGGCGAGTCTGGCTCCGGCAAATCGGTGACGGCTCTGGCGGTAATGGGGTTATTGCCCTCGACTGCTCAGATCAGCGGTGAAATTTGGTATGCTCCACCAGAGGCTCAACCTGTGAATTTGTTGACACTGCCCCCAGAGATGCGTCGTACCTACCGGGGGGGCGCGATCGCCATGATTTTTCAGGAACCAATGACTTCCCTCAATCCCGTCATGACCTGTGGGCAACAAGTAGTGGAAGCGATTCTGTTACATCAACAGGTCACCCGTGAAGTCGCCCAACAGCAAGCCATTGACCTGTTTCGAGAAGTCAAACTCCCTGATCCAGAAACCCTGATGCATCGCTATCCCCATCAGCTTTCGGGGGGACAGATCCAACGAGTGATGATTGCGATGGCTTTGAGTGGCAATCCAGAACTGTTGATTGCAGACGAACCCACGACATCTCTGGATGTAACGATCCAGTCCACGATTTTGCAACTGCTGGCAGAAATTCGCGATCGCCGTCATATGGCGATTCTGTTCATTACTCATGACATGGGGGTAGTATCTGAGATTGCCGATCGCGTTGCTGTGATGTATCGCGGATGCATTGTAGAAACAGCTAGCGTGTATGAATTATTTTCCCTGCCCCAGCATCCCTACACCAAAGGATTACTGAGTTGCCGTCCTCAACCGCAGCACCAGTTGAAGCGGTTGCCAACGATTGCAGAGTTTATGGAAATTACCACTGATCAACAAGGGAAACTCCAGATTATTCCTTTGCCGGAAAGCCAAATGCAGCACAACCCCCGATTCGCTACTACAAACGATATCGAAAAATCAATGCGAATCTGGCATCTGTCTAAACAAGAGCCGATCTTAGTCGTGCAGAACCTGACCAAAGTCTTTCCCGTTCGTCGGGGCTGGTTTCAATCACAAGGGGTGATTAAGGCAGTTGATCAAGTTAGTTTCGAGGTTTATCCAGGAGAAACGTTGGGATTGGTAGGGGAGTCGGGCTGTGGTAAGTCAACCCTGAGCCGAGTATTGTTGCGTTTGATTGAACCGACCAGCGGCCAAGTTGTTTTTGATGGCAAATCGGTTTTACAGATGAATGCCACCCAACTGCGGCAACTGCGGCGAGAGATGCAAATTGTGTTTCAAAATCCGTTTGGTTCGCTCAATCCCCGTCAAACAATCGGCTCTGCCTTGATTGAACCAATGGTGATACACAATCCGGGTCAATCGCAGACGGTCAGAAGGGATCATGCGATCGCCATTTTACAGCGAGTCGGACTGGATGCCAGCGCCATGAATCGCTATCCCCACGAGTTTTCGGGGGGGCAGAGGCAACGGATCTGTATTGCCAGAGTGTTAGCCTGTCGTCCTCGCTTCATTGTTTGTGACGAATCGGTTTCAGCTTTGGATGTCTCTGTGCAGGCTCAAGTATTGAACCTGTTAAAGGATTTACAGGAGCAATTCGGCTTGACCTATATTTTCATCTCCCATGATTTGAATGTCGTGAAATTTATCAGCGATCGCATCCTGGTGATGAATCAGGGCAAAGTCGAAGAAATTGGTCCGGCTGAGCAGATCTATCGCCATCCCAGTCGGGATTATACCCGCCAGTTGATTGAGGCGATTCCCCGGGCAGATTTAGCAGAAATTCGCGATCGGCAAGCAGCGCGTCAGGCAGTATTAGGATCTCTTAAAGGGCTGAACCGGAGTGCTGAGGAAGGTTTATCACTTAAGGAGTAGCGCTGCTCAATAAAAGGACTGCTCAGCGAAAGTACAAAGTAGACGCAGGGGTCATCACTGGTAAACAGACCGTAAAAGTGGCTCCCTGTCCCTCACCGGGGCTTTCCGCATGAATCTGACCCTGGTGCAATTCTACTAGTTGCCGTGCGATCGTCAATCCTAAACCCAGCCCGCCATGTTTGCGCGTGTTAGAACTATCAGACTGTCGGAAATAATCAAAGATATAGGGTATGGCATCACTATGGATACCCTGTCCTGTATCCCTGACTTGAAGACAAATCTCTGACTGTTTCTGTTCTAGACGAATATTCACTCGACCCCCAGATGGCGTGAACTTGATGGCGTTAGCCAAGAGATTCTCGACAATTTGACGCAGGCGATCGGCATCCCCCAAAACTGGATCGACGGATTGACTCAAATTGGTTTCTAACCGTATGGTTTTAGCGATCGCTTCCGGTTGTAGCCTCTGGAGGACAGCTTCAATCACCTGGGGCAATTGCACGGGATGTTGATTCAACTGCAACTTGCCCCGCAACAAGCGGGAAACATCCAGCAGATTTTCAATCAATTGGGATTGTAATCTGGCATTGCGCTCAATGGTTTCTAGAGCACGCTCAATCACAGTAGGGTTAAATGTCCGTTGGCGCAGGGCCTCTGCCCACCCCAAAATGGCGTTGAGGGGGGTACGTAACTCGTGGGAGACGATCGCCAAAAACTCATCCTTCAGTCGATTTGCCTGCTCTAACTCCTCTGCCTGAAGCTGAAGCGTATTCAGAGCAATTTGCAATTCCCGCCGCCGCAAGCTAACTTCCTCCACCAGTCCTTCTAAATCGTGGTTCTGGCTAGCGAGTTCTTGCTGCAACAAATCTCGCACTCGTTTAATGGCAATTAAATTGCTCACTCGCGCCTGTAGCTCTTCGATTGAGCAGGGCTTCATCAAATAATCTTGAGCACCTTGGCGCAATAATTGAACGCGCAGGTCGTCGTCGGTTTTGGCAGTGAGTATGATGATTGGCACAGTATCTAAGTCTGGATGCGATCGAATTTGCTGTACCAGTTGCTCTCCACTCAGGTAGGGCATCATCACATCGCTCAGAATTAAGTCAGGTCGCAGTGCGATCGCCTGTGCCCATCCTTCTTCTCCATTCGCAGCAGTGGCAATGCGATATTCTGAAGACAGCGTGTTTGTGAGGAACTGATTCATTTCCGGGTTATCCTCCACAATTAGCAGCAGAGGTTTCCCAGTCATAGCTTCTGGATTGGGGCCATCGGGCTGGTAGATGGTGCGGAATTCCTCTACAACCAGGCTGGCATCTGTCTCATCTTGATCCAACAAAATTGGAGCCGTTTTAATAGTAGAAGCGGGGGGATGAAACGGTAGCTCAACGGTAAATTGCGCCCCACCTTCTGGGGCATCCCCGACTTGAATGGTGCCCCCTTGCAGTTCCACAAATTCTTTGGCGATCGCTAGTCCTAATCCAGTCCCACCAAAGCGGCGAGTCGTGCCTCCTTCTCCCTGGTGGAACCGTTCAAAAATGGCCGCACGTAGCTCGATGGGCACTCCCGCGCCACTATCGCGCACAGAGAGGACAATGCGATCGCCCGCAAGCAATGTTGGAGTGAGGGTGATTTCTGAAACTTCCTGCTTCTGGGTTGTGAGCACACAACGGATCATGCCACCCTTAGGAGTGAATTTGAAGGCATTAGAGAGCAAATTGAGCAAGATCCGTTGCACTTTGACGGCATCTATTTGCACGGGCAAGGTCTCTGGAGTATCGGTCACGAAGGTAATTTGCTGTTCTTCGGCCAATGCATCAAAGTTACTGGCGGTCAGCCGAACCAATTGCGCTAAATCAATCGACTCAGCGTTGAGTGCGACTTTGCCCGCTTCCAATTTGGAGACATCTAGCAAATCATTGACCTGCTTCAACAGCAGTCGAGCATTGCGATCTACAACTACTAAATCGTGGCGCTGCTCTGGGTTCAGTCCCTCTGCTTGGAGCAACTTTTCTGTAGGACCCAGGATCAGAGCCAGTGGTGTGCGAAGCTCATGGCTAATATTGGCAAAGAACTGGGTTTTCAGTTGATCCAGTTCCTTGAGTTGCTCATTCAATGCTGCCAACTGGCGATTAGCAGCTTCTAAGTGCGATCGCCGCTCCTCAGAAAGTTTGGCTGCTTCTACCAAGGCTAAGGCTTTGGGGATCAGAGTCGGCAGAGTTACCGCAGTGAGCAGAGAGGCGATCGCAGTGATCACTTTCATAGCTCCTGAAAACCAGTAGGTTGGATGCCAGAGCGTCCACACCTCCATAAAATGTGTGCTGCCACAGGCAACAATGAAAGAGCCAAACGCCAGAAACATCCAGTGAAATGGAATTTCCTGGCGCGTTTTTTGAACCAGGTAAGCCAGAGTGGCTGAGATCGCCACATAGGACAAACCAATCAGCACGTCTGACGTAACATGCAGCCAAACCAGTCCCGGTTTCCACAAATAACAGTGTCCATGAGGAATAAATCCGTTAATTGTTAATAAAGCCTGCCACCACGGTAGAAGTAGCATGAACGCCAGCCCAGCAACTAACACAACTGCACTGTATCTTAAGTAATCTCGACTAATACCTACCATTGCTCTCGAACCCGACAGCCAGTTCTCTACTTATACTGTCTTTATTGTTACCTAAAGTCCAAACTAAGGCCTCACTATCGAAGGGGATTTCCATTATTCCTCAAGACTTAGGCAGTTAGAGGATTTGTGGGGCGCGAAGCGCCCCACAAATCCTCTAACTTTCTTGGGTTTTCGCACAAAGTGCGTAAGCCTATTCCTGAAAAAGTACTCCTGGAAAGAAGTTTTTGCCGCGTGCCCAGACATGGGCACGACCTGGTAAATCCACAAGCTCTATTTGAGACTCACTTAAATCGCAAAAAAGCCTCAATTCTAGATAGCAGTTTGTCAAATTCAATTGGTTTACGGATAAAATCGTTTGCGCCTGAAGCTAGACCCTGAATCACATCCGCATCCCCATGGGCAGTCACAAGTAAAATGGGCATAAACGGCAGGCTACGATTCTGGCGAATCTGGCGGGTAACCTCGTAGCCGTTCATATCCGGCATCATCACATCCATTAAAATCAAATCAGGAGGCGCACTTTCAACCTTAGCAAGGGCTGAATTGCCGTTGTCTGCTGTATCAACTTCATATCCTTCCGCCTCTAGAATCGTTTTCAGCAGGAACAGGTTATCGGCTAAATCATCAACGACAAGAATTCGGTGGGATGGAGAAACACGCACAGGAGAATAGTTGAAAGGACAAGTTTTATTGAATAACTCAATGTTTACAAGATCAAATAAATCTTAAGAGTTTTACAAAACTAACATTGATTATTTCCCAATTAAAGCAGTTATACCTCTGACTAAAGGCAGAGGACTACTTGCATAAGCACAGTAATATAGGAGTCTTTATTTTACTAAAGTCAGTTGTCTTGCGTAGGGTTTTAAGCATTTCTACACTATTTGCTGAGTTTCTTGCGCCTCTGAAACGTAAATTCAGCGCGATCCAACAAATGCAGATTCTGGAGGTTGTTCCACTGTCGGTTTTCACTGAAAGTTTTAATTTAACAAGACTTATGCAGTTAGAGGATTTGTGGGGTGCAAAGCGCCCCACAAATCCTCTAACTTTCTTGGGTTTTCGCACAAAGTGCGTAAGGAGTACATCCCAGTTTTGCGGGCGGCGGGGGCGCAGCCCCCGCCGCCCGCAAAACTGGGTTTAGAAAAATACAAAAGAGGGATGCACTCATGCGTAAGTCCTATTTAAGAAATTCTAAAGTTAAAGTCATGAAAATATAAGTTCTTTTAATAGGCAACTTTACTTATTAAAACTTTACAAATAGGCTGGTTACAGGCAAAGATGGGAACAGGATAAATCAAATCCAGGTAGGAGGCTTCATGGTGGTACTTGCAGAGCGCAAACGCAGGCTGACACTACAAACGATAGAAATCGCCCCAGATACGACTACCATTCGTTCTCTAGATTGGGATCGCGATCGCTTTGATATCGAATTTGAGTTGCAAAATGGCACCACTTACAATTCATTTCTGATTCGTGGCGAAAAAATAGCTTTGGTCGATACCTCCCATGAGAAGTTTCGCGATGCCTACTTGAACACCTTAAAGGAGTGTATTGATCCAACAAACCTTGACTATCTCATCATCAGCCACACCGAACCCGATCACAGTGGACTGGTCAAGGACATTTTGCAGTTGGCTCCTGACGTTACCGTTGTTGGATCAAAGGTGGCGCTTCAGTTTCTTGATGATTTAGTTCATCATCCTTTCCAGCGCTTACAGGTGAAGAACGGCGATCGCCTTGACCTGGGTGCAGGGCATGAATTGGAGTTTGTGTCGGCTCCTAATCTCCACTGGCCGGATACAATTTTTACCTACGATCGCAAAACGCAACTTTTGTTCACCTGTGATGCTTTTGGGATGCATTATTGCGATGATCATACCTACGATGAGGACATAGAACTGCTGGAAGCAGACTTTAAGCTTTACTACGACTGCTTGATGGGCCCCAATGCCCGCTCTGTCCTCGCGGCGTTGAAGCGCATGGGAGAATTGGGCGACATTCAAACCATTGCAACGGGGCATGGGCCGCTGTTGCAACACAATATTGCCGAGTGGGTAGGACGTTACCGCGCTTGGAGTCAGGCTCAGGTCAAAGTAGGAACGACAGTGGCTCTATTCTATGTTGCGGATCATGCCTACAGTGATGCTTTAGTGCAAGCGATCGCCAGTGGCATTAGTAAAACAGAGGTGGCGGTCGAGTTGCTGGATTTGAAAGTGGCTGAGCCTCACGAAATTACTGAACTGGTCAACACCGCTGCCAGTATTGTGATTGGCATGCCACCGCAGTCGGGTGAGTTTGCCGCTGCCAGTCGTGCTGCTCTGGGTACGATCGTGGCAGCAACCCATGCCAAGCAAAGCTTTGCCCTGTTTGAGGTCGGTGGACAGAACGACGAGTCAGTTTATCCGTTGCGAAATCAGTTACAGGAAATGGGACTGAAGGAAGCGTTTGCTCCCATTCTGATTAAGGAGACCCCAAACGAGGCAACTTACCAACTCTGTAGCGAAGCAGGCACCGATTTGGGCCAATGGCTGACTCGCGATCGCTCGATCAAGCAGATGAAATCCCTCGACACTGACTTGGATAAAGCCTTGGGTCGCCTTAGCGGTGGACTATACATCATCACAGCCAAGAAGGGGGAAGTCTCCAGCGCTATGCTAGCGTCTTGGGTGGCACAAGCGAGCTTGAGTCCACTGGGGATTTCGATTGCAGTAGCAAAGGATCGGGCGATCGAATCCTTTATGCATGTGGGCGATCGGTTTATTCTTAACGTGTTAGCCGAGGAGAACTATCAAGTGTTGATGAAGCACTTCTTAAAGCGCTTTGCCCCCGGAGCCGATCGCTTTGCTAATGTCAAGACTTACGCCGCGAGTAATGGCTCTCCCATTTTGGCAGATGCTTTAGCGTACCTGGAATGTGAAGTCGTTAGCCGGATGGAATGTAGCGACCATTGGATTGTTTACAGCACAATTGATGCTGGGCGGGTTTCTCATCCGGATGCTTTAACTGCGGTTCACCATCGCAAAGTCGGAAACCATTACTAAATCTATGACTAACCCTACTTCATCCCAAACATCGCCACCTCGCGATACTCAAATTGCCGAGATTGCAACCAATACCACCGCGTTGCGATCGCGTACCTGGGATCGGCTGAAATTTGAAGTTGAATATGCTCGACAGAAGGGTACAACAGCCAACTCTTACCTGATTCACGCAGACAAGATTGCTGTTCTTGACCCTCCTGGCGAGTCTTTTACTCAGATCTATCTGGAGGCGTTGCAAGGCCAAATTGATTGGCAGGCTTTGAGTTACATCATTTTAGGCCATGTGAACTCTAATCGCATGGTGACTCTCAAAGCATTGTTTGAATTGGCTCCGCAGGCAGTTGTAGTTTGCTCTAAGCCAGCCGCCAATGCTCTCAAGGTAGCCTTTGCCGATTATCCGTTGCAGATCAATCCGGTTCGGGGCGAAGAGGTGCTGAACCTGGGTCAGGGGCATGAATTACAATTCGCCTTTGTCCCTACTCCGCGCCATCCTGATGCCCTGGTTACCTATGATCCTGCTACTCGAATTTTGTATACCGACAAATTGTTCGGCGCACACGTCTGTGACGAAGCCGTGTTTGATGAAAACTGGAAAGCAATTGACGAGGATCGGCATCACTATTTTCAGTGCATTCATGCGGCTCAAGCTCGACAGGTAGAAGCCGCACTGGATAGATTGAACAATTTTAATGCCAAGTTCTACGCCCCTGGTCATGGTTCAATCGTTCGCTACAGCGTCAGCCGATTAAAGTTTGACTACCGGGAATGGTGCCAGCAGCAACAGTCGCAAGATGCAACTGTGACATTGCTCTATGCTTCAGCCTATGGCAATACCGCAACAATGGCTACCGCGATCGCTCAGGGACTCGTTAAAGCGGACGTTGCCGTAGAGTCCATCAACTGTGAGTTTGCTAATCCTACGGAAGTTGCCCAGTCCGTTGAGAAGAGCGATGGCTTTATCATTGGTTCGCCCACCTTGGGTGGCCACGCTCCCATCCAGATTCAAACAGCATTAGGGACAATTCTTTCGAGTGCTGCTAAAACGAAATTGGCAGGCGTGTTTGGCTCCTATGGTTGGAGCGGGGAAGCCGTCGATTTGCTGGAAGGTAAGCTGCAAGATGCTGGCTACAGTTTGGGATTTGAGACGATTCGGGTCAAATTCAAGCCGACTGAGGCAGTTTTGCAGCACTGTGAACAAGCAGGCGCAGAGTTTGCTCAAGCTCTAAGAAAAACCAGAAAGATTCGTGTTGCTCGTCAGCCCGTGGTGGATGCTCAGGTCGATCGCACCTCGCAAGCGGTTGGCCGAATTGTCGGTTCTCTCTGTGTGCTGACGATAAAACAAGGTGACACCCACAATGGCATGTTAACCTCGTGGGTCTCTCAGGCTACGTTTAGCCCTCCGGGATTGACGATCGCCTTACCCAAAGAACAATTTGCAGAACAACTGGTACAAAGCGGGGAAGCGTTTGTTTTAAACATTTTGAAAGAAGGGCGAAACTTGCGACGATACTTTCTTAAACCTCTATCACCTGGAGAGAATCGCTTCGCAGAAATCGCCACCCATGCTGCCGAGAATGATTGCCTGATTTTGGATGAGGCACTAGCCTATCTGGAATGTACCGTAAAGCATCGCATGGAATGCGGAGATCACTGGCTGATTTACGCCACTGTAGACGGCGGCAAGGTCTTAGAACCAATTGGTGTCACCGCCGTGCAACATCGAAAGACAGGTCATCAATACTAGCGATTAACCAGAGCAACTTTGCCCAGAAGCGTCACGATTTTAGAGATGAGATGGAATCCAAAATCCCAAATCTAAAATCCCAAATAAATTGTCCAGGCAAACTGAATTTGGTAGATCACCAGCCCTAAATTTTTAGCAAATCATGTGAGGGCACTGTTTGCTCAACCACGGCTTCAGCCAATCCAAAGGACAGCGTCATTCCGGCTCCACTGAGGGCATTGACAATGGTCACTCCGGCTTCCGGCTGGTGAATCAACTCAGTTTGTCCAGGGCATTTCGCATAAACGCCGTGCCACGTTTCAGCGATCGCAAAAGAAGGGACTTGAGCGAAGGTCTTCAAATAGTCCAGCACGTAGCAGTTGACTTCAACCCGATCGAACGGATCAGGATTCCAGCCGTATTCATGGGAATCTCCAATCACCAATTCACCTGATGCATTTTGCGACATCATGACGTGAATCCCCCATTTGGGAAAGTGTGGCGTTTCTGTTTCAATGCGGGTTTTCAAGGTAGGTAACGAGGCACAGTGGGCAAAGGCAGCATAGTGAGTCAGGGTTAACCCAGCGCAGAGAGAAGGGCCTAAACGCCAACCGCCAGATTGGGGAGCCGTCCGCATCATTTGCAATTTGACTTTAGTAATGTTCGTTGCTGCGAATACATGAGGATACAGCGTCTCAAAATCAGCCCCACTACAGACAAAAATCTGGTCGGCTGTCCAGCGATCGCCCCCAACCACCAGTTCTGGATAGGCAATTGCTGTCACCACCTGGCCAAAGTGGAATTGTACATTGTAAGCAGTTGTCAGAAAATCTGGTATTTTGGCGATCGCCTCGCGTGGATCAACGGTCATCTCCGTTGGACTCCACAAAGCCCCCAGCAAGCCATCGGTAATCGCTGCGGCACTTTTTGCTGCCACTTCGGTTGGAGTGAGCAAGCGCATCGCAGGATTCACGCTATCAGCAGTCGCGATAAACTCCTCTAAAACCGCCATTTCGTCGGGTCGGTAAGCCAGATGTAAGGAACTGCATTGATCCAGCGCGAAACCTGCTTGGGGGGCAATTTCTGCCCAGAGGGAGCGCGATCGCATAGCTCGTTCATACAGCCGACCCGCAGGTTGACCCACTGGCCAGATCATGCCAAAGTTGCGAATGGAGGCACCAACGGCTTGAGTATGGCGCTCAAACACAGTGACTCGCAATCCCCGCTTGGCAGCAGCCAGAGCGTGAGCCAATCCGACAATCCCTGCTCCAATCACGGCAACTTCTGTGTGTTGTCTGGCATTCATGACTGCTCCTCCTGATATTTTGCTAATACCATTTTGGGTGATATGTGCATGATTTCAATTGCCAGAACGGTTAGCTGGTCAAGCATTCTGCAATCCAAAATCGGAAATCTAAAATCCAAAATGGTATAAATCGACCTCAATTGTATCTTTTGCTTGTTATGTTGTCAGATCAACCAGCCGTTCTCGAAATTTGTGTAGATTTTCAAATAAACCATCATTCGGGTACTGTTCTAATTGGGCTTTTGTATGGGTTCCATGAGTTACACCATAGGACAACAAACAATTCGCGTTAAACCCAGATTCCAGATCAGAAGGAGTGTCACCAATGTTAATAACTACTTTTGAATCTGTCAAACCCAATCGATACATGGCTTTTTGAATCATGAATGGAGCCGGACGACCTTCATTGTTATAAATTTCCGAAGGTGTAATTGAAGCTTGAATTAAAGTGTGTTCACTACCGATGTAGTCACTATTAAGTCCCTGATTCCAACCCAGGCGATCGAGGATAATATTTGTCACTTCGCGATAGAAACCTGTGGTCAGGGCAATTTTGATGTGGCGCGATCGCAACCAGGCAAACAGGTCTAAACAGCCCTCCGTGGGTTGAACAGGTTGAGTTCGATAGTGGTTCTCCAAAATTTGCTTGAATTGGGTAAAGGACTCTTCCACCTTTGCTGCATATTCTGCATGATCTGAACCCAACTGCTCTGCCCACAGCGTTTGAAATACAAGCTTCTTAGACCAGCCCATCATGTGGGTGACTTTGGCAGGATCAGCAGTTAATTTGGTGCGATCGGCGGCTTGCATGAAACACTGATGCACTTCATTGTTGTCTTGAACGGTAGTACCCGCCATGTCGAAAACGATTAATTGAATTTGATCATTAGCCATTTTGAATCATCCAAATTAAAAAACTCAAAATTTGTTCAACTGGCGGCAGTGGGTATTCGCTTAAATCGATCGTTGCTGTTTGATCTACCAGTTTGAGAAACTTCCAGGCTGTACCACTCGTCACGGCACCGTAAATCGTGTTAGCGGATTGACCACTCTTTGTATTAAAGATTTGTGCTGCTGCCATTTCAGCAATACACTGACCCAGCCCACCATTGAGGTTTTCCCTTTTCGCTTCAACAATCATCAGTACAGGCGCTTCAATTTCCAGTTGAGTTGGCGATCGACTAATCAGGAAATCACAGATGCCATTCAGTCCTAAAGCCGGATCAACGGTGAAATCTTCTCCTGAAAATAAACTCACGGAGCGGTTCAATAACCGTCGTACTGCTGTTAGCACTGGGTTAATAATCCACTCTGAGCGAGCTTTCTCGCTCCCTCGTGCCAGAACTAAGGGTAAGCCTTCCTCTAATTCCCGTTGTAACAAGTCATCTGGTTGCACAAGAGGAATGTTAGGCAGAAATCGACTGCTCTCTTCGATGGTGATACCTAAGTCTGTCCGCACTTTCCGGAGGGTGAATTCGCTGTACGGCATGGTTTTGCTTCTATGTGGTTACCGAGAGACGTAGAGAGCGCAGAGCGATGGCTCTGCACCCTGCACGCCTTACAGTAAGTATTTTAAGCGATTGACGCTAGCGTTTTAACCAGGCTTGAGTGCGCTGTTGCAGACCACGAGTCAGGAACCAATAGAGTAACCGCACGCCGATACTGGTAAAGACGAGTAACACAGACATCGCGGCAGCGGGGGCCGTATCTCCAGCATCATCCATGTTGACGATCGCCACCGCTGCAATCGGTAGTTTCGGCGGATAGAGAAAAATAATTGCCGAAATCGTAATCATGGCATTGACGAAGAAGTAAATGCCGATTTCTAAGATAGCTGGCAGGGATAATGGCACCGTCACACGCCAGAAAGTTTTGTAAAACGGCACCGACATGGAAGCGGAAACAGACTCAAACTCTGGGTCAATTTGCTTCAAGGCAGTGTTTGCAGTCAGGAAACAAACCGTGAAGAAGTGAATGATGTTACAGAGTACCAAAATTGCCATTGTCCCATACAGGGCATTAAAGGGATTCACCATAGCCAAATTGGTGAACGGAATTTTCCAGTAGGGATTGTTGAAAAAGAACACGTAGGCCAGACCTAATACCAGTCCGGGCAGGGCCAGAGGAATGGTGGATAGGAAATAATTGAGCGATCGCAATCCCGGTAATCCTTTGCCCTTCTCAACCAGATAAGCCACGATAAACACAATGATTGTGCCTACGACAGCCGTATACAACGACATGCGAACACTGTTCCAGAAGGCACCATAACCCCCGCCTCCGACTCGACTAAAATCAAAGTGTCTTAATCCCAAAGTCAGATTATAGGGCCACACATTTACCAACGAGGCCAGCACGATCGTAACTAGAACCAACACAGCAAAAGCAGCAACGAGAGCACAGAAAACAAACATCAACCCATCTAAACCAGCGTTGGGTTTGGGTTGTAGAGGAACTGCCTTAGCGCTAACCAGAGCCGTTTGTCGCCGTTGCACAATTCGATCGATAACGAAGGCAATCACTGTAGGCACGAGCAAGAAGACGCTAATCGTTGCTCCCATTGAAAAGTTCTGCTGACCAATCACCTGTTTATAAATATCGGTAGCGAGGACATTGAAATTCCCCCCGACAACTTTGGGCACACCGAAATCTGTAAAGGCCAAGGTGAAACAGACAAACAAAGCACTGATCAAACCATACTTGACACTAGGTAAGGTAACGGTCAAAAAGGTTTTCAGTGGTGTGGCTCCCAGGACATTGGCGGCCTCATACAAGCGGGCATCTGTCAGGCTCAGCGCCGTAATCAGAATCACCAATGCTTGAGGAAAGCAATACAACACTTCACCAATAATAATGCCATTGGGGCCGTAAAGATTAATGTCCCAGCCAGGGAGTAACCCAAATAACCCGGTAGTAAACAATCCTTGATTGCCAAATAGATAAATCAAACCAATGGCATGGGCTAAGGGAGGAATATATAACGGCAACATGCCCAAAATTCGGAAAATGGGTTTTCCCTTCATTTTGGTACGGGTGAGGGCATAGGCGTAGATAAATGCCAGTAGAACAGAGATCAGCATACTGGCGATCGCCACATACAAGCTGTTATAAAACGCGGCTGATAGTGCGGGAGTCGTCAAATATTTGACATAGTTGGCCAATCCTACCCAGTTGCCCTGAGTGTCCTGGAAACTGCGGGCAATCATGGGAAACAGGGGCAAAACGACTCCAACGAGTAAAAATAGAGTCGCCAGAAGCAACATCCCTCGCATGATCCAATCTTCGGCGGTAACGATGTGTTTGCGAGGGGGAAAGAAGGTTTCCAGGGTGGATTGCAGGAAAGATTTCGAGGGAGTAGTAGTGGTCATGAGTGGTGATCACCAGTGAAGAATGGCAATTGCCTAAGCAGCAAAGACTTGAATGCGATCGGGCGGTAATTGAATCTGTAAAGTACGATTTTGGTTCAATTCGAGCCGCTGAGCTTCATGGACAGATACATCTAAATTAAGTAATTCCTTGGCATCGCCATCAGGACGCAAACTGACCAGGTAGCCAGATCCTAAAAACTCCAGACCCTGCACTTCAGTATTGATCAGATTGACAACCCCTTCAGTTGATGGAGTCATTGGATCAATAACTCGGATGTCTTCAGGACGAATGGCGATCGCCACACGTTGTCCAGGAGAAACGATGGACTGATTCACCTCTAGAACTAAATTGCCACAACGAACTTGTTGCGGCGATAGCACCTCGCCGTGCAGGAAATTCATCACACCAATGAAGTTGGCGACGAAGGGAGAGGTGGGATGCTGATACACACTATGGGGTGTGCCCACTTGAGCAATGTAGCCCTTATCCATGACAACGATGCGATCGGCCATTGCTAATGCCTCTGCTTGATCGTGTGTCACCATCACCGTTGTGATTCCTAAGCGCTTTTGTAGCTGAGCGATCTCAGTTCGTAACCTAACGCGCACTTGAGCATCAAGGGCAGACAGGGGTTCATCCAACAACAACAATCCTGGAGAGAGGGCCAATGCTCTGGCCAGAGCCACCCGCTGTTGCTGACCACCGGACAGTTGAGCCGGGTACTTATGCCCAAAGCCTTCTAAACTCACAAGGGAGAGCAGTTCTTCTACTCTAGATTGAATTTCCTGCTTGGGCTTGCGGGCATTTTCCAAACCATAAGCAATGTTTTGAGCGGCAGTCAAATTGGGAAATAGGGCGTAGGACTGAAACACAATGCCAAAGTCTCGTTTGGAGGACGGCAAGTTGGACACGTCTTTGCCTGCTTGAATGACTCGACCGGAGGTTTGCTCTTCCAGTCCAGCAATGATTCGCAGCAAGGTCGTCTTGCCGCAACCACTTGGCCCCAAGAGACAAACAAATTCACCAGGATAAACATCCAGGTAAATATCGCGTAAGGCAACAAATGAGCCAAAAGATTTGTGGACGTTGTCAATCTGCAAGTAAGGAGTTGTTGGGATGGGAACAGTCGTAGTTCTGGAATCAACAACAGGTTGCTGGGATGGAACCGATGTGGACGCAGACGTGCTTTGAATCGGTAAGGGAGCCGATTGCTCAGGAAAATTAACCATTGGGGATGTTCCTCGCCTGTAAGCTTGGTAAGATCTTGTTTCTAATGCGCTCAACCCACGGCTATTGGAGTGCTGAGCGGAGTCGAAGCACGGTCTGCAACAACATGTGGGTTTCGACTGCGCTCAACCCACGGCTATTGGAGTGCTGAGCGGAGTCGAAGCACGGTCTGCAACAACATGTGGGTTTCGACCGTTACCTTCTGGTACATTGCTTCGACAGCAGAGACGTCGAAGCACGGTCTGCAACAACATGTGGGTTTCGACTGCGCTCAACCCACGGCTATTGGAGTGCTGAGCGGAGTCGAAGCACGGTCTGCTGCAACATGTGGGTTTCGACTGCGCTCAACCCACGACTATTGGAGTGCTGAGCGGAGTCGAAGCACGGTATGCTGCAACATGTGGGTTTCGACTGCGCTCAACCCACGGCTATTGGAGTGCTGAGCGGAGTCGAAGCACGGTCTGCAACAACATGTGGGTTTCGACTGCGCTCAACCCACGGCTATTGGAGTGCTGAGCGGAGTCGAAGCACGGTCTGCTGCAACACCTATTGCCGAGTTAATCAGTGTAAGAGGCGCAGTCCGCCCACATTTGCTCTGGCTGCTCTGTGCTGACTGTGCCTCTGTGGTTCCTGTTTCCTGGGCAGGATACCGGCCCTACCCAAAATCAAGTACTACTCGGTTTTGGGTTCCGACTTGGCATCAAAGCGACGAGTCCATTCTTCCAGGATGCGATCGCGATTCTCTGCGGCCCAGTTCAAATCGTTTTCAGCCAGTTGCGCGATCGGGTCAGCCGGATAACCTGCTGGAATAGCAACATCGGTTTTAACAGCGGTGATGGGGAAGTTCTCAGCATACTTCTGGGCAACTTCTTCAGTAATTGCCCAATCCAAAAAGGTCTTTGCTTCCGGCTTTATGTTGGCTTTCTTGACTAGAGCATTGGCTTCAATGTCCCAACCTGATCCTTCTGTTGGGAAGACGGGTTCGATCGGCTCACCGTCATTCTTTTGCTTGACCGCACGGTAGTCAAAAGAAATACCGACTGTGTATTCTCCAGCCCCGGCGGCTTTACAAGGACGCGAACCAGAGTGCATATATTGAGCAATGTTCTGGTGCAAGGCTTCTAAGTATTCCCAGCCTGCTTCTTCGCCCATCATTTGCAAAATACCTGCCACCGATAGAAAACCTGTTCCAGAGGAAGCAGGGTTAGACATAACGACCTGATTCTTGAAGACAGGATTAGTCAGATCTGCCCAAGACTTAGGCATAGGCAAATTGCGATTGGCTAGTTCTGCGGTATTGACACAAAAAGCTGACATCCAGGCATTATTGCCCACCCAGTGGGGCGGATTTTTTTCATCTCGGAATTTGGGCTGCACTTTCTCCAGCCCAGCAGGGGCATAAGGCTCTAGCATTCCCTGCTGGTCGGCCACCAACAAGCTAGAAGCTGCCAATCCCCAAACGGCATCAGCCTGGGGATTATCTTTCTCAGCCAATAACTTAGCTGTTACAATCCCTGTAGAGTCACGGACAATATTGACATTAATATTAGGATTCTGCTGTTGAAACGATTCCAAATATCCTTTAATCTGGTCATCTTCTAAAGCAGTGTAGACAGTGATCTCAGAGTTCCCACCAGTTGTAGCGGCGGGGGAAGTGGTAGTTGTGGTAGTCTCAACCCTATCTGCGTCTACAACACAGGAAGAAACCAGAACAACAACAGCGAAAGCAGTCAGCAGAATGGAAGAGAAGTTAGACCATCTTCTGCTGAATGGTTGCTTTCGACCAGAGAACAATCGATTAAGCATAAAATATCACTTCCAAATTTACGGTTATGCTGTGAACAGTACAGGCAGAACTTTATTGGAAGGATATGTAAATATTAATTGTGGATTAAACAAGGTCTGGAAGGTAGACTATGTCTACTTTTAGTGGAATGTGTAATATAGCTTCATCAAGTTAAGTAAAGCTACTAGCGATCGCTCCCCAAAGTTTCAGTTCTTCTTTAGGAAACATCATTCTTGCCAGGACACACGGTATTTTAACTATGGTGACTCTCATTCTGATAAACTATCTCTAAGATCCACTGGCAATGAACATCAATGTTTCTGGCTTTATCGAACAGGTTAAACAAAGTTTGGAGTTGCGATCGCCCCATCGCAGAATTCGCTCCTTAATCTTTGAATATGCCTTGATTGCTGCACTTTTAGGACTTAATCCGTTCCTGGTTTAAGACAAATGTCGCTTCTCATGAAAAACCCAGAAGGATTAACCTTCTGGGAAGATAGCGTACTCAGGACCTCTATAAGAGGTATCAGTCGAAGGCAATGCCAATTATGCCAGGTTTTACAAAACTTTACATTTCATCTTATCGATGCGATTACAGCAGTTGTAGCGGCAGCTCGGTCTGGTTAGTGCTAATAAAAGAAAACCTCCTGAGGATTTTCTCAGGAGGCACCAGGAGATATTCGACCTACTTAGCAACTGCGCTGCGGATTAAACAGTTATAAAGTCCAGGGAGGCAAAGACATTAGTTGTGTCTTGCACCAAAGCGATGATGTTGCCATTGCTATGATAGATAGCCGTATCGATCGCCGCTGTACCAATGCCCCAGTCAACCGTCTTAACCAGAGTGTAGTCATGAATAGAACCAGAAACCTGAATTTTGTCGCCCTGCGCCCAGTTGAAGTCCTTAATAATGGCATAGTCAAATCCAGGGTCACCGTAGTGCAATGAGCCAGCAGTACCGATGACAAAGGTATCGGCTCCCAGTCCTCCAGTAAGTTCATCAATCTCGCCAGTTGTATAACCGTATCCACTCAATGTATCGTTACCATCACCGCCGAAGAGGGAATCATTACCCGTGCCACCATAGAGTAAGTCATTATCCAGACCACCATAGAGGACATCATGACCAGATTCACCATAGAGTTGATCATTTCCAGATTCGCCGTAAAGCGTATCATTTCCAGAAAACCCTAGCAGTGTGTCATTCCCAAAATATCCAAAAAGCTTATCGTTACCAGTCCAACCATCTAGAAAGTCATCCCCATACCAGCCATCAAGCACGTCATCCCCGTCACCACCGTTGAGATAGTCATTGCCGTCACCACCGTTGAGGTAGTCATTATCTAGACCGCCATAGAGAGAGTCATTATCTAAACCACCATAGAGAAGATCATTTCCCTCATTGCCGTAAATTACATCGCTACCCTCATCTCCATTAACTGTATCATTACCCAAGCCACCGAGAATAGTGTCATTTCCTGTCCAGCCTGAGATAGAATCATTACCAGCTAAACCTTCAATGTAATCAGCAAAGTTGCTGCCGTAAAGAATTTCATCAAGAGCATTGCCTGTGATAGTTGCCATTTTTTTACTCCGATAGATGCGTGTGAACTAAGTTATCAGGGCTTGTTGCAAGCTTCACTTTTTTATGTGTTGTACAAGCCCTTATTAAGCCATCATTAGCAAGAGAATGAATTATGCAGCATTCGCAAAAAATTCTAGTGGTCTGTCAATTTTGATTTGCGGGATACCCCGCAAATCAAAATTAAATTCAAGGGAGTTTTGAGGGGTCAGCGACCCCTCAAAACTCCCTTGACAGAGCACTAGGAGGCTAGGGCGCAAGTTTATTGATCTTTGAACAAGGGGCTTAAGCCCCTTGTTAGAGCACTTAAGCCCACTTAGCTTGCAGGCTCAGCAAGGGTAGGGCTATGTGCGCCTCAGCCTACTAGATCCTAAGAATTGGCTAAAACACATTTCTCCAATGGCAGTTTCTCTGGCTTTGGCTGCGTCTGACATAAAGTAAACATGCTCAGCGAATTCGTGTTGTGTTAGCAGAACTCACGTTAGTAAAATCTTGCAAGTTTGCTGTCAGGGTGGCAGAGAAGGCGATCGATCGCCTTCATTAACTGGGCAATAGTTGTTGTCAAATGCCGTGCTGAGCGCAGTCGCAGCACTCGAATGATTGTGGGTTGAGCGCAGTCGAAACCCACGTGCTATTGTCAGATCTTTAGTTGCCGGGTTAATAGATTCTGACTTCGCATTCAGATTCTCACAGAATGTGTGCCGCTGCTGGTCATTTTGACTTGTGTTCACTTTAAGTAAACAATACTGAGAAAGTTCAGCTAAATGGCGATTACTCTAACCAACACCCATTGTTACCATTCTCATCAAACCTAAACGATGCTAACGATGCGATTCAGTGAATTCGCTGAATCCATTGAATCTAGACATTTGAGAGAACCAGAGACTAGATTATCCTTAACCTGGACTTATCCTAAAGGTTACTGGCTTTTAACTAGCTGCATTCCAGGATTTGCGGTATTCTTACGGGAAGAAAGTCTCGATAGTTTATGGTCTTGGTTAGGGTTGCTTACATCCAAGGGTAGAGTAATTTTTGTACTTTAGAAATATGTCTAATTTCTTTACGGATGTCATTGTCAAAGGCGGCGTAGTCATGATCCCGCTGGTGGGATTGTCAGTCGCAACGATCGCCTGTGCTCTGGAGAGGGCTTGGTTCTGGGGCAAGCTATTGCTGAAAGAGAAGCAAATTGTTCATGATGTGCTAGAAGCTGCCCGCTATAGTTTGAGTGATGCTGCTGCGATTGCTGAAAAAGCTCAAGATCTGGCGATCGGTCGTTTTCTTCTAGCTCCTTTGAGGTTGAAGAATCCCTCTCCTGAAACCTTTCGACTGGCAATGGAAGCCGCAGGTGACAGAGAATTTGTGCAGATGCGTAAGGGCGACAAGCTGTTAGAAACAGTTATTGCTGTCGCTCCTCTGCTGGGGTTGTTAGGTACGGTTACAGGTTTGATTACGACTTTCGCAAACCTCAACGTGGGTGGTGGTGGCACCACAGAGCAAGCCAGCCAAGCCGCAGCAGGTATTGGAGAAGCGCTGATCTCGACTGCTGCTGGGATGACTGTGGCGATTATGGCTCTGTTAATTTTCCGAGTTTTGACAACCTTACAGTCTCGCCAGATGGATTACTTCTCTGACGCTGGTTCTGAGCTAGAGTTGATTTATCGGCATGAATGGTACGAACCTGCTGTGGATGGTAGGAGAGTTCCAGCTTCAACCCCCCAGTAGGTGCTAACTCTTTCTTTGAGTGGATGATATATGAGATTCAAAAAGAATGACGCACCGCCACCAGAACTCAACCTTGTCCCCATGTTGGATGTCTTGATGACAGTTCTGACATTTTTTATCGTTGTTTCGATGACTTTGACACTGCAACTAGGGGTAGAGGTTGAACTACCCAATAGTGCAGAGAATGCACCACCGCCGACTGATACTCCTGATCCATTGATTGTTCAGTTAGATGCTCAGTCTGAAATTTCAATCAACAACCAATCCGTCAATAAGCAGGAGATGGATTCGCAGTTGCAAGCTTATCTGGATGAGAATCCTAAAGGGTTCGTGGTTTTACAGGCTGAGCCAGATATGCCCTATCAGGAGGTAGTGGAAACGCTGGCCCGGATGAGGAAGGTGGGTGGCAAGCGGGTCTCTCTGGCGATCGAATAGCTTGTGTGGGTTAAGAATCTTTCTATTAACCAATGTTGTTAATCTAATCTAGTTTGAATTTCTATGCGTTTTAAGAGCAATCGGCATTCCGGTATGCCGGAGATCAACCTGGTTCCAATGATGGATGTTTTGATGACAGTGTTGACCTTTTTTATCATTGTCTCAATGACCTTAAATGGGCAGGTTGTGGATGTTTTTCTACCCAAGGCTGAGAAACCTGGAGAGGAAGAAGGAGATAAATCTGCGGCTCCTCTGGTGATCGGTCTTAACGAAGATCAAGAAATATTGCTAGATAACAAGCCCGCCAGTGCTGATGAGATGGTCAAGCAGATGCAGGCTTACTTTAAGGAGAATCCAGAGGGCGTGGTCATGTTGAAAGCCGATCGCAGCCTCACCTACAAAGATGTTTCCCAGCTTTTGAAGCAAATGAGAGATGTCGGCGGCGGTCGAGTCTCTTTAGGAATTGAACTGTAAATAAGATGGCACTGCTAACAATCATCCTTTGACTTTAATTTTGATTTGCGGGATACCCCGTAAATTAAAATTGACAGACTACTACGGTGAGAGAAGAATTGTGACCAAAGATGCCAGAATAGAGATTAAATACATTTTGTTTTGAATTGTAAAGGCACCTGTGGACTCTCAACTTTCTCTACCTCGTCGCCGTTCGGTTAAAATCCCTTCATTTCAAGAGATTCTTGGAGATAGTTTGACTGTTTTTTGGGGAGATTGGTTGGATCTTAGAGTCCGCCTGCCTCAAGTAGCAGCTTCTGGATTGGTTTCACCCCTCATCTACATCCTGGCGTTTGGCTTCGGTCTGGGCAGTGCCTTGGATGCTGCCAACCAACCACCTGTAGGAGATACTTATTTAGAATTCATTTTGCCTGGTATGGTGGCTTTGTCCTCCATGACGATCAGCTTTGGGGGTACGACATTTTCGATCTGCGGTGAACGCCTCTATTCCAAGACTTTTGAGGAAATCCTACTGCTCCCCGTGCATCCACTCTCGCTGTTTCTGGGCAAGATGCTGGCTGGCGTGTTGCGGGGTCTATTGACTTCAGCTTCAGTGATCCTGGTGGCCTTGTTGTTTACCCGTGAATGGAATTTTCTTAGTCCTCTGTTCATTTTGTTAGTGTTGCTGAATTGTGCTGTGTTCTCAGGGTTAGGCGTAATTGTGGGATTAAATGTCAAATCCCTGGAAGGGGTCGGTCTGTTGAATAACTTTCTGATTGTGCCGATGTCTTTTCTGGGAGCCACTTTCTTTGATCCCAGAACCCTGCCCCTGGTGTTAAAAGGGATTGTTTACCTATTGCCGTTGACTTACACCAGTATTGGTTTGAGAGCCGCTGTCTATCAACCTCTGTCTGAGTTTCCCTGGTTTAGTATTCCGATTCTGTTGGCGATCGCCCTTGTTTTTTCTTTGATTGGAGCCTACCAATTTTCTCACCAGCAAGATTAAAGGTGAAAAGGCAGAGAATACAATCCAAGAATGGCAGTACCCATCCGGCGGTTTAACGCATACGATTTAGGATGAGTGTAGATGTCTCACCCTACTAAAATTTGTTGATTACTTTTACCTATGGCTTCTGAAGATTTGCGGGCAACTCGCCTTGAGAAACTAGCCCAACTTCAAAAATTGGGCTTTAATCCTTTTGCCTATCATTGGGAAATGACCCATCATGCGGCTGAGTTGCTGAGCAAATACGCCGATTTGGCTAATGGGGAAGATGTTGAGGATGAAGTGTCGATCGCTGGGCGGATCATGTTGCGCCGTGTCTTTGGCAAACTGGCATTTTTTACCTTGCAGGACGAAACTGGCACGATCCAGCTTTATCTAGACAAGCAAACGATTCAAGAGGGCATGGCCGAGGTTGATCCCCAAGCCTTTGAACATCTGAAGCAACTGACCGATGTGGGCGATATTATCGGGGTTAAAGGTAGTATGCGTCGCACGGAGAAGGGCGAACTCTCAGTTAAAGTTAAACAATATGCTCTCCTCACCAAATCTCTGCTGCCGCTGCCCGATAAATGGCATGGGCTGACGGATGTCGAAAAGCGCTATCGCCAGCGCTACGTAGACCTGATCGTTAATCCAGAGGTGCGGGAGACCTTTCGCCGACGTGCCAAAGTGACAGCCGCGATTCGTCGCCATTTGGACGAACAGGGCTTTATCGAAATTGAAACCCCTGTTCTTCAAACCGAAGCCGGGGGAGCAGATGCCCGCCCCTTCATCACATATCACAACACGTTAGAGATGCAACTCTACCTCCGCATCGCCACCGAGTTGCACTTAAAGCGCTTGATTGTTGGTGGCTTCGAGAAGGTATTCGAGATGGGTCGAATTTTTCGTAACGAAGGCATTTCGACTCGCCATAATCCCGAATTCACCAGTATTGAGGTCTATCAAGCTTATGCTGACTATCAAGACATGATGACCTTGACAGAGAACTTGGTGACGATCGCCGCCAAAGCCGTTGTCGGCAGTTTGCAACTTACCTACCAGGGGCAGGCGGTTGATTTGACTCCACCATGGCTCAGAGCCACCATGCATGAACTGGTGGAAGAAAAAACAGGGTTAAATTTTAACCAATTTGACACTTTGGCAGAGGCAAAAGCCGCTGCCAAAACTGCTGGATTAGTTGATCTGGAAAACTGCACCTGCATCGGCAAATTGTTAAATTTAGCGTTTGAACAAAAAGTTGAAGAAACCCTGATTCAACCCACGTTTGTGCTCGATTATCCTGTCGAAATTTCTCCTTTAGCCAAACCTCACCGCAACAAGCCTGGCTTAGTCGAACGCTTTGAGTTATTTATCGTGGGCAGAGAAACCGCGAATAGCTTCTCTGAGTTGACCGATCCACTTGATCAGCGCAAACGATTAGAAGCTCAGGCTGCTCTCAAAGCTGCGGGAGATTTAGAAGCGCAGGGAGTCGATGAAGATTTCTTGACGGCTTTGGAACACGGCATGCCTCCCACTGGTGGTATGGGTATGGGCATCGATCGCCTGATTATGTTGCTAACAGATTCTGCCAGTATTCGAGATGTCATTGCTTTTCCGCTATTAAGACCAGAAAATCAGAATTAAGGTCGATGAATGTAACAACCTTAAATGATTTGTGAGAGGACAATCCGGTAGAACAAGGGGCTTAAGCCTCTTGCCTGTTCATTCAAATAGGGATTGCCCTATCGCACCAGCAAACTTGGAGAATACGTGTTATGCTAAAAGCTGACTCGGACTCATGCGATTACAACGCCCAAACCTTGTCAGGACCGGAAGGTAGCAGCAACACGGGATGCTTGTAATAGGCGTGGACTCCGGGTCTCTTTTTGTCTTTTTTCAAGTTTGTCTTGTCTCAACTCGCTCTCTACAGTAGTCAATTTCACCTTTTTCTTCTTATCCTAGAGCTAGTGGCATGTTCAATTTTGATTTGTGGATATTCCAATAATCAAAATTAAATTCAAGAAATTTTAAGGGGTCGCAGACCCATCAAAAATTTCTTAAAAGACCACCAAGGCAATCCAGGTTATGGGTAGATGTGAATTAGCACCTAATCAGTTGAGTTTCAAAAGGAACTGTTTAACATGGCGGGGTTTGGAGACATTGTTCAAAAAGCGTTTTACTTAGGTGTGGGCATCGCTTCAGTCGCTCAAGAGAAGGCGGGTGCGAGATTGGTGGAATTGCGATCGCAAGCTCAGAAGTTGGCTGATGAGTTGGTTGCCCGTGGTGAGATGACCACTGAAGAAGCAAAACGCATGGTCGATGAATTCGTCATCAAAGCGCAGCAACAAACCTCAAACCAGCCCACCTCAGAATCTCAGCGATCGGAACCTCGCCGCATCGAAATCCTATCTGACGATGACTCGCCCTCAGAACAACCGCTACAAGCGGTAGACGATCTGAAAGCGCAAGTCGCCAAACTGCAAGAAGAATTGCGAAGATTGCAACAGTAGAAAACCGCTGTAGTCCCTAATTGCTCATCTGAGTTAAAATACTCGTCTCTGACTCTAGCTTTCGGGTTTAGTTCAACCTTTATATTTTCGAGTGAAGCGAATGGATAATTGGCAAAATGAATGGTTCAAATTTTTAGAAACAACAGCAACAGAGGTCGAACAGTTCTTTGGGGGAATTGCCAAAGAACTGGAAGAAGCTGCCGACGCTTTGGTTGAGTTTTCAGCAGAAGTGACCGACCAATTTTATGAGGCGATCGCTCCATCTCTGGCTCAGTTTGATGAGCAAATGGAAGAGTGGATGGAACCGATCGTTGAGGCTCTCGTGGGATTTGATACGACCCTCAGCGAAACCGCCGCTCCCCTTACTAGAACCGTGGAACCCATTCTCAACGAGCATCCCGTGTGTGTGGGATGCCGGAATTACCACGGTCAAGTCTACGGCACCACCATGCTTGTTTGCGCCATTCATCCTTATGGCGTGCCCGAAGGGGAAACAACCTGTCCAGACAAAGAACCATTTTCCTGGAAATTTCCCTCCACCTCTTTTCATAACCCCTTTGACCATCAAGACTAGCCATTCATCACCAATCTCCGGCTTGGTAATGCCCTCAGAAACTCCAGCCTCCTCACATTGTCGCGTTCTTCAATCACGCAAGTTCGATAATCGCCGTTATGAGGGTTTGGTGCGTCGCACCAAACCCTCATAACGGCGGTTTTTTGTGGGGTGGGCGCAGCCCACCCCACAAAAAACCGCTCGTCGAACTCACGTTTCAATCAGTCGGGGTCATCTCATCTGGCGTTGCTGAATCAAAGTATGAATTATCATCCCACATTCCGCACTTCCAACTGGCACATTGAGAATTAACGACGAAGCAATCAAGCTTACGGCGATCGCGCCCTGATCCATTTTCAACTAGATTGACTTATTGCGAATAATAAGGTAGTAGTGCATTTGAGCTAGATATCTTAAAACTCCTGCTATGACTAGATTTGAAGCTTAATAGTTTGGTGTGACAGTTAAAGGGCGGAATGTGGGATCATGCTAAGGATTAAGGATTAAATAAAACCCAAAACTTTTTTGTGGGAAGCGCGGCTCAGCCGCGCTTCCCACAAAAAAGTTCGGTTTTATTTAATTCACGTTCCTAAGCGGAACATAGTGGAGCGAAGCATCTCTAGCGAAGCATCTCTGCTATTATCTTTATTTCGCTGCGCTACATACCTTACAGGAAGCAAGCTACAGTATGACCACCCTCAATTCATGGGGCCTTCAGCAACGCCCCTCATTTATCCCATTGGTCTGTGTAGTAACTCTGTAACAAATTCTCTAGCTGCTCCTCAGAACAGTATTCAAACAACGCCTCGTACACCTCCAATAATTTTGCTGCCGTTTCTCCCAACGTGGGACTCATTCCCCAAACGTCTTGCACCCAATCTTGAGGGCGCTCGGTATCAAAGATTAGCCGCTCAAACAGTCGTTTAGCCTCTGGCTTAGGAAGAGTCATAGAGTAAGGGATGATCTGGCTTTACTGAAAATTATTGATTGATTTAGGATAATCGTGACATTAAACCTGGGCGATCGCAAGAGGAGTGAGTTCATTGAGATTGGTGCGATTGACTTCGTAAAATACCGCTTAATGACGAGACGGAAAATCTATGGTGCAACCACAACCTGATGAGCACCATGTGAAACATCAACTTAAAGCCATGCGGCTACGGCATCGCTTCCAGAAACGTTTGCACTCTGCCTTCAGGAGTCAACACCAGTCGCAAGCGGGCGGTTTGTCCGGTTTCCAACGGAGCGACGAACGGTTCACCGATCAGGGGCATCTCGGTGCGATTGACATAGGTTCGAGAAGCCTGACCTAGTGGAATAATTTGTTGCACGGTGCCATCCGCCCCTATGACTAATTGGTATTCCAGGGTTTGTGTTAATCCTTCTGGCACAGTCCAGCGCTCCTGGAAATAAGCGCGAGCTTCGGCGACTTGCGGAATGACATCAAAGGCAGTGCTGCTGGGTGTGGCTCGGCTACGAGCAGCCGTTTGCGGAGCCAGTGCTGCATTCGGTGCGTCGGCTGGCATCGTGCTTGTTGCAAAGGGTGCGACACTGCTTTCTGGAGCGGCCGCTTCTGGATTAGCTGGGGCAATCGGAGCTTGAGGAGCAATTGGCAGCGAGGGCAATTGTAGCGTGGGTGGCGCAGCCGGAGAATTGTCTGGAGCAGGTGCGATCGCCACTTGGGGCAGAGGTGAGGTATTTGCTCCGGCTTGTCCTGAGGTGGGTCGAGATGGCCCAGTGGGTGCCTGGGGTGCAGCAGGGGCGGGCGCAGCCGGAGTAGGCGCAACAGCGATCGTCGGCACTGGACTCGCCTGTCCGGGTGTGGCAACGGGGGGAGAAGGCAAATTCTGACGACGGTTGGCACGCCGCTGGTCTCGGGTTGAGGCGGTCGGTGTAGGAGCAGAGTCAACGCTAGCAGGGTCACGGCCGACTTCGGTTTGAGCAGGCTCAATACTGGTGGGTTGACTGGCGGTTTCGAGTTGAGCAGAATCGTCATTCAAGGCAAACTTCAGCACGGGGGTCGTTATCCCCACGGCTAGCACTAAAACTGCCGCCGCTTGCATCCAGACAGGTTGAGTTCTTAACCAGGTGGGACGCTGTAAGGTCGGCAAGGCTAGTGCCTCAGCGGTGTAGTCGTCTAAGGCATTAGCCAGATCAAATAACTGTAAAGCACTGAGATGAATTCGATCGCCCGACTCTTCATTGGCCAACACACCCAAATGGAGTTCATGGGAGACCAATCCCTTCGGCTGCAACAGAATGCCAGTTTTGCGATCGCTCACACTACAGATCTCAGCACGACCGTTGAAAGTTGGCTGCGATCGCGTCACCGACTCTACCGAGGTTAATCCTAAATTCACCCCTGCTGCCGCCTCTTCTACCGCAGTTGCCCCAATTCCTGAATGCTCAGGATACAAGTGAAACGCATCTAGTTGCAGCGATTCTGGTTCCAGTAACCGTTGCACGTAGAGAGAAACCACTTCGCACAGGCTTTCCAGTTGAGCGCGATCGCCCCGAACCGTCACCTGCCGCTCTAGGGGCAGACGGGGGTCATCAAAACTGAGTTGAAACCGCACCTGTTTAAGCACGGGTTGATCAGTCCATTGGGATAGGGGGGAACGATTCGCCGAGATTTCCAGCGAACACGTGGGCGGGGTGTAACGACGCAAAACAGGGTTGAGCATGGGAATTGGGCACAAATATAGACTTGGGGCCAGCGGAGACGACAATCATAACAATCGAATCAAATCCAGAGATTCTGGTTCTTCTATGCCTTAGCGCGATCGAGCAAAGCCATCCACAAACGGCGAGAACCATTGGGGGCGCTATAAAACAACAGGTCAATCAAGAGTTTCAGGGCCAGATGCGTCAATTCCTCAGAAGAAATCTCGGCGCTTTCATCCATGCGCTCTTGATAGGTGTTGCTGAAAGAATCAATATAGTCTCCCAATAGGGCGGCATGATGGGGTGCTCGATTTTGCTCGGTTAATTGTTCTAACAAGCTAACAGCCCGACGCAGCAATTCCTGTTGCTGTTTCGCAAGATGACAGACAATCAACACGAGCGATCGCGCTTCCTCCACGTCCAACCGTTTCCGACCCTGCCCTTTCCGCAAAGGACTGGACTGCCGCAACCGCCATAACCCAACGCGATCGGCCACCACCTCCGACAGATTGAGCGCTGTTGCCGCCTGAAGAATTTCCTCAGATCCGATACCTGCTAATGCCTCCAGAGCCAGCAGGATTAAATCCAGATGAGCCTTAATATTCTCTAACTGGGCGGGATCAGGCTGGTTGGCTAGGGGCAACTGTTCCCGTGTGGGTTGAGTGGTCGGTTGGACGCTAGAGGGCATAGTTCTAGGATAGGAGGCAGAAGGGTGACAGGTGGTCTGGTTACCAGTTATGAAACAAAGCAGATCTGAATCATTCCACACTGGATGCCCCCAATTAAACACTATTCTGTTGCCGATTACCAAAATATCAGGACAGTTGGTGAGGTGTCAGGGTCTTGATGATTTAGGCGCTACTATAGTTGAGGCTAAGGTGCCAAGAGATACCGTTAGCAATTCGTGCGTGCTGTTGAAGTACTGATTTAACTATGAGCGAAAAGTATTCAACAGATTTTAGTGTGTGGATTAATCAAACAGTCCAATTCCTGCGAGAACATCGCTGGCTTGAGATCGACCTGCCGAATTTGATTCAAGAGGTTGAAGATTTGGGTAAAAGTGAAAGACGGGCGATCGCCAGTCAACTGACTCGTCTTCTCCTGCATCTGCTCAAAACGTAAAAACTCTTTGACTTTCGACCAACAGTTCTCATACGCCTTCGGCGGGGCGTAGCCCTACGGATTGAAGTCAGGAGAATAGGGAGACAAATACACCAGTTTTGCACTGGCTGCTTCAATCAGTTCTCGCATCCCACCCACTCCATGAGAACTCAGGTTGTCCATCACTACGCAAGCACCTACCCACAGGTTATACCATTTTGGATTATAGATTTCCGATTTTGGATTGCAGAATGCTTGACCAGCTAACCGTTCTGGCAATTGAAATCATGCACATATCACCCAAAATGGTATTAGGCACTAAAATGTACTCAACAAAGTACTTGAACACATCTCCGTTAATTCCACCATCAAGGCTCAATGCGGCGACAATACCATGCAAACTCATGGCTCCAATCAGGGTGACATGGCTTCCCTGTTGATAGGGACGCTCTCCAGTCGCACGTTCTCCTTTGAGCGCACGCGCATATCAGCGCACCATCATCAAATTCACACCCGTCTCATTGATGAAAACTAAGTCCTCGGCACGGATGTCTCGGATCTCTTGCCGATATTCCTGTCGGAGCAACTGCACTCAATCAGTTTCAGCTTGGCTGACATGCAAAGTTTTTTTTCGAGTCAAATTCAACTGTTGCAACCTGCGGCAAAGCGTACTTGGACTGACCCGAACCTCGACTTGTTGTTCGAGTTGAGCACACAATTCTGCTAGCGTGGCATCATTATCTTGTTTCACCAACTGCTTCACTAGGTCGAGGTGATTTGCCAACTTGCTCTCAAATCCACCAGTATGAGGCTTTGGCTCAATCGTGCCTGAAGAAATCGTCGGGCATTGGCAAGAGCGACGTACTCGGCAATGATGTAATTGTGGGTCAGCCGGATAGTCGCTTTTTGATAGGCAATGCAAGCTTGAGTATGCAGTGGCTCAGTGGAGAAATGTAGACAGAGTAGCCCAAACGGCTTCTTGATTGTCTTCATCCAGATTGGGGAACTTCTCTTTGACGATTTTGCCCATCCTGAAATTCTTGAAGCGATCGCCGCAACCCCGCTGCGATACTTTCATCGCTCTCATTTTCTGGCAATTCGTCTTCGCCTACTAACACAATCACCCGCACCCGATCGCAGTTGCCAATATTCAGGGGGCGATCGAGCCGAAGTTGACTCTGATCATCGATTGAAGCAGTATACTCTGCTTCCAGATCCTTATCGTTTGAGGTAGGTTCGGAAGGTTTGCCAATGCCCCGAAGCCCGGTGAGGGTGCCAGGTGGGATGGTTTGATGGGGGGATTGTTATTTTTGATAGAGAAATTCAGCGAAGTTGAGAACTTCGTTGATTTGGTTTTCGGGGAGGGATTGGATCAGTTGATAGAGTTTTTCGGCAGCAGTCATAATTGTTCGAGGATAAATGGGTTTGTGCCTTTATTATGGCTAAAGGGGCTATGGCTTGGATTTTCGTTTGGTAGATTTTTTCGGAGGCGGTTGCTGGCTGGTCATCTTGGTATACATCTCAAACAGCTTTTCTGACCGCTCAGTGTCGTTTTTGAAGCGGCGACCGATGTAGATGTGCTCTAGCACTTCGTCGTTGCATTCACGAAGTGTCTGCGGAGCAGAATCGTGCGCTTCCCTGACCAACGGAAATTCGCTGTCCATGCAATACTCCAAAGGAGTCGCTCCGCGATCGCGGTCATACATGTTGGCGATCGTAGAGGAAAGCATGAAAGATAGGGATGCAGCCCTCAAGGTTCCGGTGGGATCTTTGCCTTTAAGGTTTCAATCAATTGCGGTATTTCGGATTGAACCACCTCCCAGACGATATTGAGATTCACATCATCATAGTCATGAACGAGTCGATTCCTCATCCCGTTAATTTCTTGCCAGGAAATATTTGGCAAAGTTTGTCGAGTGGCATCTGAAACTCGTCTTGCGGCTTCAGCAATGATCAACAACCGTCGAATTACTGCATCTTGAAGCTGAACGTTCTCCATGAATTCAGTGTTTTCACATTGAGCCGTGTAAGTCATGATCAGTTCTGCGGATTGCAGCATATCAAGCAGAAATTGGAGATCCCGTTGCATAAATCACCTGGGCTGAGGAAAGGATTTCGTGACGGCGGAGGTAATTACGGCTAGATTCAATACCTTGACGGGTCACCAGGTCAATGTCTCGATTGCACAGGGTTTTTAGTTCTGTTTCCATCTGATCTAGTGTGCTGAAGGTGGGGTGAGCATCTGGAGAAAATTGCACCAAGATGTCAATATCGCTGTCAGGGCGGAAGTCATCTCGTAGTACAGAACCAAATAAAGCGAGTTCTGAGACTTGCCATTTTTGGCAAAATTCAGCAATTTGATTCATGGGAAGTTCGATCGCGATTTTCAAGGTTTGACTCCTTTGGTTTTATATTGGGGCGACTTCTTGGGTGTGGCTGGCTGGGCAGTCATCTTTGTGTACATCTCGAAGAGTTTTTCCAACCGCTCTGTGTCGTTTCTGAAGCGGCGACCGATATAGATCCGCTCTAGCACTTCGTCGTTGCGTTCACGAAGTGTCTGCGGAGCAGAATCGTGCGCTTCCCTGACTAAGGGAAATTCGCTGTCCATGCGATACTCCAGAGGAGTCGCTCCGCGAACGGGGTCGTACATGTCGGCGATCGTGGCGGGGAAGTAGTGCTCTCGTGCCAGCAAGATGTCTTCGGCGCAGCGGGTGAGGTCGGCTTTGTTGCGATCGGTCAGGGTGGGCACGGGGAAGGTGTTCCAGCCGAGGGTGTTGGAGTAGGAGAAATCGGTTCTCATGCGGACGCAGACGGTGCCGATCCAGACCCAGTGGAGGCGAGAGGCGATCAGCGCCATGTTCCAGAGGGGCGCATTGTAGAGAGCGAAGGCTTGATCGGAAATTATTACATTACTGTCCAAAATTCCAACTGAAAGATACTCCCTTCTTTCAGAACAAATGCGTGACGCGATAATAGTGTGCCTTTTTGCAACAGATTGTATTTGCCGAAATCTATGAGGAAAATTAGCCGCAGGTCTA
>Ga0224723_1000171_pt1 | contig 44309 bp, 38 predicted proteins | sample Balambano_FR2_Me_FD_161647 | JGI IMG/M metagenome (GOLD analysis project Ga0224723, IMG submission 161647) | Freshwater sediment microbial communities from Lake Towuti, South Sulawesi, Indonesia - Balambano_FR2_MetaG | ecosystem: Environmental > Aquatic > Freshwater > Lake > Sediment | place... | reverse complement strand
AAAACCTGTCATGCGTTCTTTGATTTCGCCACCTTTGAATAACATTAAAGTAGGAATTCCCATCACGCCGTATTGCATCATAATGTTGGGATTTTGGTCTGCATCCAATTTGACGACCTTGACCTTGCCATCCCATTGACCTGCAAGTTGCTCAACAATCGGGGCAATCATTTTACAAGGCTGACACCAATCCGCAGTGAAATCTACCAGCACAGGTAATTCTGAGCCGAGAACTTCATCTTGAAAATCTTGTTCGGTTACGTATTTGACATTGCTCATTTGTACCTCCGAAAAGTTAGATGCAATATTACTCAGTTTAATTACGCATGATAGATTAAAGATTTTAATGGATTCCAAATAATCTCAAAATCACATTCCAAGAAGCGACGGGTGAACTTAATGCAAAAAATATCCAACCGAGTGCTACGAAATGAAAAGTAAAAACAATTCCGCTGATATTTAATATATTTTGTTTCAAAGGTGTATTTGCCCATTCTGCGGCTTTGACCTTTGTAAAATCATTCCAACGATTATGGATGAACAAACCAAGCCCATGCCAGAGACCCCAAATAGTAAAATTCCATGTTACGCCATGCCAAAAACCGATTAATAACATTGTGACAATTTGAGTCAATAAAATCATCATTGGCACTGATATTGGTTTTTCCCAAGACCTTAACCAACGCGTCACTGGATTAAAGAAATATGACCGAAACCATTGAGTCAAGGTCATGTGCCAGTTGTTCCAGAATTGAGTCAAGTTTGGTTTCAGATAGGGCGAAGCAAAATTTTCAGGTAAGTGAATGCCAATGAATTTGGCAATGCCTAAGGCAATATCTGTATAACCGCTGAAATCAAAATAGATTTGGAAAGCATAGGCATAGACCAAAATCCACATCCAGCCAGCGGAATTAACTTGTGTTGCATTTACATCATTCAATGCGATTAATGCAAGAGTATCTGCAATTACAAATTTTTTGAATAAGCCAATCAATAATCTTTGACCTGCCTCAAAAAACTTTTCTTGATTCAATCCTTCAAATGGCTGGCGTAAATCTTTAATGAAGCGTTCAATTTTATCTATGGGACCTGCGGTGAAGGCGGGAAAGAAAATAATGTATGTGATGTATTCACTTAATGTCACCGATGGCAAACGACCTGCTTGTTTATCTCGAATGGTGTGGATGAGTCTGAAAGCAACGTATGAAAATCCGAGCCAACGAATGTCAAAAGCAGATGCGGTTTCTACGGATTGCCCAACCAAGCCACGTAAACTTGAACTAAGACATAAGGTCAACGCAGGGATTTTCAAGATGAGAAAAATTCCGAGGAGCAGAATCAAGCCGAAGGTTAAGAATGCGGCGGGTTGAGCTTGTCGAAACCAAGCGGAGATTTTTCTCAAGAAAAATAATACGAGTCCAAAAATCAAAAAAATAATTAATGTGATTTCGATTTGAGGCGGGCGAGATGGTGTGAAGATTTGTGCGAATGAAAAATACCTTGTTGAGTTAATCAATAAGATCATGCTTGCGATGATTACAAGTGTAAAAATATTTTTTCGGTTGAACGGGTTATCATCGGTTGTGATGTACCAAGAAAAAATTGTAATGATGAGTGTCAGTGTTGGAATCCAAAAATCAAAACCACGAATTGGTAATGCGGGTTGTAACCAAAAAATTGTTAAGACACTGGCGATTAATAAAAACGAATCTCTACCGCGTTTGAGGTTTGCAAATAGCAAAACAAAAAAAACGATAATCAAAATTTGAATTATCGTCATGTTAAAAACCCTGATAAATCCAAATGGGGTTGCTATCTGCTGTGAAAATTGTTAATGCAATTAAGAGGAGGCAGAATAAAAGTGCGAGGAGATTTTCTTTTGAAATCATTTTTTATTAAACACTAAGGCTTGCACTGAGTTTATCGAAGTGACACGAAGTACACAAAGTTTTTAATTTATTTCCTTAGTGACCTTTGTGTCCTTCGTGTTTAAATTAATTTATCTGGTGCCGCAAACAAGCCAATTACCGTTTTCATTTACAACTTCATAGGTGATGTTTGAAAAATCTAATTCTTGCGGTTCGCCACCATAACTCATTTGCAATGTGGCTGTGCAATTCACCAAAGTTGTATCTCCATCAGTTCCAACTTCTTGACATGCGACACCATCGGCTAACGAAACTTCGACTAACTCTAATGAGTCAAGAACGAGTAAAGCATCATCTTCATACTCTGCACATGAATTTGATAAAAGACCCGCTTCATTTTTAGACGCGAGTGCTGTGATGTAACCCTCAACAGATTGACTAGCACCTGAATCAGATGCTCCGCAAGCGGAGAGGATGAGACTGCATAGTATGAATAGAAAAATAATTTTGTTTTGCATACAAATTCCATTTCTCGTCATTGCGAGCCGTTGGTCGAGTAGCTTTGAGCGAACTTTGCGAAAGGCGTATCAAGACCATAAGGCGAAGCAATCTCCAACTTAATTGTGGGATTGCTTCGTCGTGCTGGCCTCGATACGGCGGAAGAACGCCGCCTACTCGACCAACTCACTCCTCGCAATGACGGATAATTTTATAAAGCGATTGCGGATTATAACAAGAATATCTTTTTTGCCTAAATCGGGTTTTATTTACAAATATAGGAGACATCCCTTGAACAACATCCTTGCCACTATCATCACCTTTGCCATTTCGCTTATCTTCCTGCGCTCTATGGATTTCATTGCCCATCGCGGAATCATTGATAGCAAATTAAGTAGAAAAATTATTCATATTGGCACAGGTCCAATATTTGTATTGTGTTGGTTTTTATTTCAAGACACACCATCAGCGCGTTGGTGGGCGGCTTTGGTTCCGTTGGTGATTACGATTCAATTTGCTTTGATTGGCTTTGGAATTTTGAAAGACGAAGCCTCTGTCAAAGCGATGTCTCGTACAGGTGACCCAAAAGAAATTTTACGAGGTCCACTCTATTATGGAATTATGTTTGTGGTGTTGACAATTGTTTACTGGAAAGATTCGCCAATTGGAATCATTGCCTTAATGATGATGTGTGGCGGAGATGGAATTGCGGATATTGTCGGCAGAAAATTTAATTCTGCGAAATTGCCGTGGAGTCAAGAGAAATCAATTGCAGGTTCAATTGCCGTATTTGTTGGCGGATTTGTAATGTCTGCGGTTATTATTTTTCTTTATGTCAATGCTGGGGTTTTCGCGGGTTCAATTACCAATTACTTATTACCCATTACTGTAATGGCACTGATCGGAACCATCATTGAGTCATTTCCTTATAAAGATGTAGATAATATTACAATGACCATTGCTTCGGCATTGGTGGGGTATTTATTTTTCTAAAACAAAAGACCCTAAAGATTTTCAAAATCTTTAGGGTCTACATTTTATTTCTTCTCTTCTTCCTCTTTGACCAACACCATCACCCGATGAGACTCGGCGTATTCAAAGCCTTTATCTTTGGCATCTTCTTTTGCCCAATCTTTCATCCACTTTTCAACTTCACCCACAGGTACTTGACTAGCATGTTTTTTCAATGCTTCTACTTTAATGTCTATGGTTTCGGTAATGTCAATCCATGTATCAGGCTTGTCGGTTCCGTGAATGTATAGGCGTTTGACATTGTGTGGTTCGTAGCCAGCCTCTAACAGGTCAGTAAAAATGAGGCGTGTTCCCGCAGATGGAAAAACTGCCTCAGTGGCGGCTTGCGCGGCGGCGCGGTGGTCTGGATGATTGACATATTCATTTCCATAAAACCATGCTTCAGGATTACCTATCAAAACCACATCGGGCTTATACTGACGAATGAGTTTAGTCAATTCTTTTCGTAAGGCGAGAGTTGGCTGGAGTTCACCATCAGGATAGCGCATAAAAACGGTGTGTTTGATTCCCAAAACATCATTGGCAGCTTGTTGTTCAACTTCTCGTAATTTTGCTAATTCAGGTTTATACTTGCCGTCCTTTGTCACGTCGTTTGAACCAGAGTCGCCGCTGGTGATGGTTACAGAGATAATTTCACAGCCTGCTTTTGCCCATTTTGCAAGTGTGCCACCAATTGAAAATTCCTGGTCATCTGGATGAGCATGAATGCTCATGGCAACCTTCGGAGTGTATTCTTCATTACTCATAAAATCATAGTCTCCTGTTATTGAATTGGTCTTCGTAGTGCGTATACTGTGATTCCTGTGTTTTCGATAAAATTTTGTTCTACACACTCAAAGCCGAAATGTTCGTAAAGCGCCACGTTTGATTTTGTAACCGTATCTGTATAAGTAATTACTTTTTGTTCATCTGCCATTTGTAAAAAAGGACGGATCAAGTGAGAAGATAATCCCTTTCCACGCGCCGAAGCGAGAACGCCTAAATTGTCTAAATAGAAATGAGGCTCACTTGCGTATGTTTTGTGATTCGTTTCAATCTGACGAAAAACTGCACGCGCCTTTTGTGCCCCAATTGGATAATATGAAAACAGCAGAGGAAGGAACGTCAGCAAGTCTTTTGGTGTAACAGATAGGTTAGGTTTATCTGGGAAATTCCAAATCGCAACGCCTTGAAGCGGTTCAGAAACACCAAAAGCAAACTCGTTTTTTATAGCAAGTCGCAACATCGCACGAAAAAATTTTGCAACAGTTTGCACCCGTGTTTTTTGATTAGGCAAAATAAAAGAGACCAAAGGGTCTTCTTCAAATGATGTTGCTAAAACCTGAGTTGCAAGTTCTACATCTGAAAGGGTGAGTTGCCGAAATGTCACATAAACGATTTTACTTGAAATGAAAAAGAGGAATGTAGTAAAATAGAACGCACATTCTAATTTTCAAAAACTCAAAACTTCATGTTCTTGCCCCTTAAATTGCGAGAGCCGAGTGGTGGCTCGGCTCTCATAACAAAGGAGGAGAAGAGAATTGTTATGTCCCAAATTTATCACGTCTATCCAAAAAGCACTTGACGATACCCATACGCTTAATCCACGCCAAACCGACGAATCACCTAACAAAATTTTAAGGAACAAACTTTTACAGCAACTCCAAAATAAATCCTTGACGTTTCAAACGCATTGTCATAAAATCTCGTTATCTTATTTTACAGAAAGGAGGCTTGTGCTATGCCAGTAGTTACCTCAAATCGTTTTTTATTTAGTGCGCCTCCTTCAGATGTGAAATAGCATTTTTGCTGTTCATTTCCGCAGGTGCACTCACCTGCGGTTTTTTATTTAATCACTGATGTTACGTACCGTCCCGCAGGTTTGAACTTGAAACAACCATGGTTATAGTGAACCTGCGGGACGTTTCGCGTACTGCATAACACCAATCATTAAGGAGAAACATGTCACTTGCTATTGAAACAAAAGATTTAGGTCGTGTGTATAAATTGCGCGGCAGTAAAAAAGAAACCCGCAAAGAACTCATCGCTTTACAAGATGTTAACTTGACAGTGAATAAAGGCGAATTATTTGGATTGCTCGGACCAAACGGTGCTGGCAAAACCACTTTGATTAAGATTCTCACCACGCTTCTTTCTCCCTCTTCAGGCTGGGCAAAAGTTGCGGGAGCAGATGTAGACCGTGAGCCAGAAGCAGTGCGCCCCAGAATTAACATGGTATCTGGTGGTGAATCTTCTGGTTATGGACTCTTAACCGTCCGTGAAAATTTATGGATGTTCTCACAGTTTTATGGCGTGCCATCCAACGAAGCCAATGAAAGAATCGAAGCACTTCTTGAAATGATTGGCATGAAAGACAGAATGCACACAAAATCATCAGACCTTTCGACTGGTTTACGCCAAAAAATGAACATCGTGCGTGGATTCTTAACTCAACCCGAAGTTTTATTTTTAGATGAACCCACACTCGGTTTAGATGTGGGTGCAATGCGTGATGTGCGAAAATTTGTGCTTGAATGGTTACGAGCCGATAAAGAACGCACGCTTCTATTAACTACGCATTACATGATGGAAGCCGAAGAATTATGTGACCGTGTTGCCATCATCAACAAAGGAAGAGTCTTAGCGTGTGATACGCCGACTGCTTTGAAACAAAGATTACAAAAAGATGCAATCTTTGAAATTCAAACGAGTCCGCTGAACGGATTGAGTCAGCAGATGTTGGTTGACCAGCCTGAGGTCACGAAAGCGGCGATTGCTGAAACGGAGACAGGTGCAAAATTAAGTCTAAGTCTAGTAGAAGAATCAGCCTTAGCAAGAGTCATCAATCTATTTACACAAAAAGATATCAAAGTGATGAATCTAAATAAACGCGCACCTACACTTGAAGATGTGTTTATTGATTTGGTCGGGCGCAGTATGGCAGAGGAGGAAGACAGTGGACAACCAGAATAGCAACCCCTTAACCCGCCCATATTCACACAAAGATATTGGCTGGCGATTATTTTTGAAAACCATCATCGCACGTTCATATCCGCGCATCGTTGGTCAACAACGCGAACTTTCGTGGGTGTTCTTTGAAATTTTATTGCCCATGTTTGCCGTGTGTACTTATGTGTTTGTGTATCGCGCTTTGAACGCGCCCGAAGAATATATCGGCTTCGTTGTGATGGGCGGTGCTATGACTGCTTTTTGGTTAAATGTTTTGTGGAGCATGAGCAGTCAACTGTATTGGGAAAAGCAACAAGGTAATTTACAACTTTATATTATCGCGCCTAATTCGATGATGGCAATTTTGCTTGGCATGGCTGTCGGCGGTATTTTTGCAACATTATTGCGTGCAGTCACTGTCACCATTTTTGGCACATTGGTATTCAGCGTCAAATTTGAAATCGTCAGTTATTTACAACTCTTTGCCGTTTTCACACTGACGATGATTGCGTTATACGGCATGGGCATGATGATGGCATCTGCATTTTTACTTTTTGGACGTGAAGCGTGGCATATTGCCAACTTAGCCCAAGAGCCGATTTTTTTGGCTTCTGGATTTTTCTTTCCGATTAAGTTTCTGCCGTTTTGGGTGGCGGCTGGAGCATCGCTTCTTCCGCTGACTTTGGGCATGGATGCTATGCGTCAGCTTGTTTTTTCATCTGAAACTTCGCTCGGCTTCTTAAGTGTTGCTACTGAAATTTGGATTCTGGCAGGTCTTTCAGTTGCGTTTCTTGTCGTTTCAAAATATTTGCTTGCTTATGTAGAGAAACTAGCCGTGCGCGAAGGAAGAATTACGGAAAGTAGAAGATAATTTTTAACCACGAAGTGTCACAAAGGTACACAAAGGTTTTAATGTTTTCCTTTGTGACCCTTTGTCTCCTTTGTGGTGAAGAAAAGAGATTTTTATGCAAACATCAACTTCTTGGCGTTCGTTTCGGATGGCGGCTTGGCTCGGTTGGGTGATTGAATCCAACTGGACAGACCCATTCCTTTTTGCAGTATATTCCATCGTCAAACCTTTATCTGGCGCGGCGATTTTGGTCATTATGTATGGAGTCATTACTGAAGGTAATTTTGAGAGTGCTTTGTTTCCATATATTTATTTAGGCAATGCTTTCTATATTTATGTTGGCGCAGTGATGACAGGCGTCTCTTGGGCAGTGGTAGATGACCGCGAACTTTATAAAACATTGAAATACATGTATATTGCGCCAATTAATATTCCACTATATTTGTTAGGTCGCGGTGGCGCACGTTTTGTTGTGGGTTCAATTGCAGTATTGATTACGATTTTGACAGGGGTATTTTTCCTCAATGTGAAAATTAACTTAGCCGAAGTCAACTGGGGACTATTCATCGTTTCGCTCACACTTGGAATCATCATGCTGGCGTTGATTGGTCTGATGCTAGCAGGCGTTACATTAATCACAGCACGGCATGAAGGTTTCATCGGTGAAGCAGTTGCCGCCGCTTTGTATATTTTCAGTGGTGCCGTCTTCCCATTAGATGTATTGCCAGAATGGTTAAGACCTGTTGGGTATTTTATGCCGACCACCTATTGGCTGGAATTATTGAGAAGGTCACTGGTCGGAGATGTGGCCCAAGCATTCCCAACATTATCTCAATTCAGCAATTTAGAAATTTTGGGCGTGATGATTGGCTTGAGCATTTTGTTCGGCATATTTAGCGTATGGATTTTCAAAATCTGTGACAATATTGCCCGCGAAAATGGGATGATTGATAGAACGACGAATTATTAAACAAGAACGTCCCGCAGGTTTGGTTGTAACAATTTTGAAAATTTCCATGCTTAATGACATAAATACTTAAACCGCATGAGACGCCTATACAGACGTCTCAGCGGTTGGATGGGGGAGAGGAAACGAAACCTTGTATTTGTATAATTTACAAGGACTACCTCCGAACGGAAGGGGTGTTGCTGTGTTGATTACGGTCTATGGCACTCATACCAATTGGGTGATATGTCGGTTCGGGACGATTGACATAATTGCTCGGCATGGGGTTAGGGCGTGGTTTTGGCATCGGGCGTGGATAATTCGTCGCGGGTGAAACAGGTTGAACGTTACGGGGTTGAGGCGTTGAATAAGTCGGCTCGTTGCGATAGTTTGAATAGCGTGTGTTTGCATCCGCAAGTGTGAAGAGTCTATCTCCAGCGATTGAGAATGTTCCAATCAATAAGACGCGAATTAACCAAACCATGCTTGCCACAAAGATAGGAACTGCTTTCGTCATGGTTTCTTGACCCACCAATGCGCCACCTTGAACGCTGTGATTTTGGATGGCAATAGAAACACCCCACCATGTCAGAATGGCATTGAAACCTGCCGCCAGTAACCATGCGCCAAAAAGATAATACACTTCGGCGGGTTCATCGCGCCCTTGTTCAGGTGTGAAGATGCGGGCGATGCCGGCAAAGTCAATGGCGCAAAATGCAAAGGCAAGAATGGTTGCCCAGCGCATACCTGCAAATTCTAAATCACCGAGTACGTCGGCTAAGGCAAAGGAAGTGCTACCAAAGTTGAAGACTTCAAACGCAAGCAAGGCACATAAAAGGATGCCTCCCAAAATTGCGCCGCGCTTGAGTGACGCATTTTTGAGGAATGATGTTAATTGAAAGTTGATTTTGTGGTTCATGGGAATTCTCCTTTTGGGAACCTAACAATAAAAAAACAAGTGCTCTTAATATAGAACACTTGTTCTAATTTGTCAAGTGAGATTTATTGCAGGAAAATTGCTATGATGTTTTCCCCTATGTAAAACGTCCCGCAGGTTGGTTTGATTGATTGCGTTTAAGATTCAAACCTGCGGGACGGTGAAATTAATCTCTACTTCTACCACTCACCAACGAAACATAATATAGCAATTGCAAAATGGCGGTGACTAAACCTGCGACGTATGTGAGCGCGGCGGCATTTAACACATTGCTGACACCACGCATCTCTTCTTCGGTTTGAATGATTCCGCTATTTGCCAACATTCGCTTCGCCCGAGCAGATGCGTCAAATTCCACTGGCAAAGTTGCTAACGCGAATAATGCACCACCAGAGAAAACTAACACACCGAGCCAAGCGAGTCCAGTAAAGTTGAGTAATAAACCAGCGATAATCAAAATCCAACCAAGATTTGAACCGATGTTTACCATCGGAACTAAAAATCCGCGTAAACGCATGGGGAAATATTCTTCAGCATCTTGTTGAGCATGACCCAATTCATGTGCGGCGATGGCAAGTGCCGCAACAGATGGAACATTTGCAACACCTTCAGATAAATACACTGTGTTATCGCGTGGGTCATAATGGTCGCTGAGTTCGCCGGGCGTGCCTTGAATTTTTATGCCAGTTAATCCATTATTTGAAATTAATCGGCGCGTGGCATCCACGCCTGTGAGTCCACTACTTGCACGAACGCGACTCCATTTGTTATAAGCATGGCGCACATACCACGAGGTGATTCCCATCAGAATGAAAGCGGGAATCATGAAGATTAAGTAATTGATGTCAAAAAACATTTTATTCTCCTTTTTTAGTTAAACATGACAGGTTTCCATAAAAGCATAATCGTTAGACTTCTTTTTTATTCTTAGAAGTTTAATCTGAATGAGCCATAATAAAACCTGTCATGTTTTAATGGATTATTGACCAATCATTTCCAATAAAATTTCAACAGCTCTATCTAATTGCAGGTCTAAACCTGCTTGTCTATCTTCGGCGGTCATGTCTACTACATAATCTGGAGTGAGACCAATTTCGTGAATGGTATTTTCATTCGGAGTCAGCCATTTGGCAATGGTCACACGCACAGCACCATTTTCACCGGAAAGCGGAATCCAATTTTGCACAGAGCCTTTTCCATACGAAACCATACCGACTAATTTTGCACGACCTAAATCTTGCAAAGCACCTGCCACAATTTCAGAAGCCGATGCCGAACCTTCATTAATCAAAACCAACATGGGGATGTTAGGGTCTGTAGCAAGACCATTTGGTAAAGCGTTAAACGTCTCGCGGTTGCCATCACCATATTGTTCATATAAGACAACACCTTCACTAATGAATTGTGATGTCACTTCTACAGAAGTTTGTAAATATCCGCCACCATTATTTCTCAAATCTAAAATAATGCCACGCGGGTTTTGCGCCATCAATTCTTGCAATGTAGCAAGCAGTTCTGGCATAGTACGAGTGCCAAAGGTGGTTACTTGGATATAAGCAATGTCATTATCAAGCATTTCACCAGTTGCGGCGGCGATGGTGATTTTTTCACGCACAATGGTAAATTCAAGCGGTGCTTCTTCGCCTTCGCGCAAAATCGTTAATATCACCGTTGAACCAGCAGGTCCTAACACTTTAAGACGTGCCAGTTCTGCATCTATGCCGGTCATATCTTCGCCATCAATTGCAATCACTTGGTCGCCGGGCAATAAGCCAACGCGTTCTGCTGGTGAACCGGGGATTGGACTCGTAATCGTCAAATACTCAGTCGTTGTATCCACATACGCGCCAATGCCTTCATATTCACCTTCTAACCCAGCATTTGCGGCTTCAAAATCTTCCGGGTTCATATAGGAAGAATGTTCATCACCCAATGCTTCCATCATGCCACTAATTGCACCTCGCATTAAGGCAACATCATCCACGGGTTGGTCTACATAATTTTCATGGACTAAATTCCACGCTTCCCAAAACGGGGCGAAAAGCGCTTGCATTTCTTGTGGGGTCGCCGCTTCTTGTTCAGGTGAAGCGGTCGGTGGTGTAATCGGTTCAAGTTCTTCAATCACGCTTGGCACGGGAACCGGCGCGAAATTTCCAGTCACATATCCGCCGGCAAACGAGCCAAGCATGAGGATTCCAATACCAAAAACGAGCAAACATCCTTTAAGAGTATTATTCACAGTAGCCTCCAATTTGGCTTTTCACTAACATACGCGCAAAGATACCATTCGGTTATTAAAGATTGCTGAATATTTTATATGATTATTATATGTAGGGCGAGGTCTTTCCTCTACACATTTTCTAAAACGCCTCTTAACTGACCCCAATCTGTGAGGTGAGCGTCGGCATCGCCTTCGCTGAAAGATTCGTTATACAAAATACTGAACACCCCTTGAGCCTTTGCCGCTTTTGTCGTGCGGTTGATATCATCAATCATCACACACTTACTTGGGTCAGATTCACCTGCGGCTTGCATAGCAATTTGAAAAGATTCAGGCATCGGTTTGCAATAAGGTGAAATAGAATTTACATCAATCACTGTTTCAAATAAATCGTTTAATCCCAGCACAGACAAAACGCGTCGGGCGTGATGAATGTCGGCGTTTGTAAAAATCAAGTTGACCGTAGGCAATGAAGCGATAATATCCCGTAGAGTCGGATTCGGGGTTAGATAATCTTTCAATGGCAAATCATGCACAAAGGCAAGAAAATCTTCTGTATCAATGTTGTGATGTGCTTGTAAACCGCGCATGGTAGTGCCATATTGTAGAAAATATTTTTCGCGTAAACTTTCAACTTCATCAACGGGAATGTACATACGTTCGTGCATGTATAAACTGATGCGTGATTTTATATTTTTCCACAAGCCTGTGCTGGGCGGATACAACGTGTCGTCAAGGTCAAAGAAAATGGTTGTGAATTTCATATAACCAAACCGCTCTCGGTGGCGTCTCGCCGCCGAGGACTGCGGCGAGAGCAAATTAAAAAATATAAAATGGTTGTGAATTTCATATAAAGATTATATAATACCCGCTTCAAAATTTTGATAATCAGGCGGGTATAATTTGTTCATGCCGATTCGATTGTTATCAAATGAAGTTGCTTCGCAAATTGCCGCAGGTGAAGTGGTGGAACGCCCTGCCTCTGTTGTGAAAGAATTGATTGAAAATTCTTTAGACGCTAGCGCAAAAAATATTTCAGTTGCGATTGAAGATGCGGGTAAAGTTTTGATTGAAGTTGCCGATGATGGGCATGGCATTCCAGCGGACGAATTGGAATTAGCAACTTCGCGTCATGCGACCTCCAAATTGTTTCGCTCCGATGATTTGTTTCACATCCAGACGCTTGGTTTCCGCGGGGAAGCATTGGCTTCGATTGGCTCAGTTTCGCACATGACGATGACTTCGCGCGTGGAATCTGCTAAAGAAGGCGCACGCATAAAAGTTGAAGGCGGCATTGCAAGCAAAGTTGAAAAAGTCGGCGCGCCTGTAGGGACTTTGGTGCGTGTTGAAAATCTTTTTTATAACGTACCAGCGCGTTTGAAGTTTTTGAAAACCGATGTGACTGAAAGACGCGCGATTGATTCGTTAGTGACTCGTTATGCGTTAGCATATCCAAACGTGCGCTTCAAAGTGACTGATGGCAAACAAGTCACTTTGCAAACCGCAGGTGATGGTGACAGACGTGCAATTCTGGCGGCTTTATATGGTGTAGATGTTGCCAAACAAATGTTAGAAGTGATGACTGATGAAGAATCATTTCGTTTATCAGGTTTTATTAGCCCCACTTCGTTGACACGTTCTAATCGCAGAGAGATTACGTTTTTTATCAATGGGCGTTGGGTACAAGATTCTGCTTTGAATGCGGCGTTGTTACAGGCGTATCATACGTTGTTGATGGTCGGGCGTTATCCGCTGACAACTTTGTTCTTAGAAATTTCTCCAGAAGATGTGGATGTAAATGTGCATCCAACCAAAGCAGAAGTTCGCTTTAGAAGCCAAGATAAAATTTTTAGTTTTGTGCAACGCTCTGTACGAAAAGCATTATTAGCATATACACCCGTGCCGACAGTTTCTCCGCAACTTTGGGGAAGTCGTTATGTGCCACAATCTGAACCGAGAGAGATTGGGATGGATTGGAGTATTGGGCATAGTTCAGTTGACAGTAATCAGTTGTCAGTAAACAGTGAAGAAGAAACGAGTAATGAGTTACGAGTTACGAATTACGAATCACGTTCTTTAGAAACCAATGTCCCTTTACTTCGTTTAATCGGTCAAATCGGAGCGACGTATATCGTTGCCGAAGGACCCGATGGATTGTATTTAATTGATCAACATGCCGCGCATGAAAGAGTTTTATTTGAAAAACTGATGGCACAACGCGAGAATAAAAATATTCCATCACAATCTTTATTATCTCCAGAAGTGATAACTTTCCCACCGCAATCTGCAAAAATATTAACTGAACAATTATCTGCATTAAATCATTTCGGGTTTGAAGTAGAAGAGTTTGGCACAAATACATTTCAAGTGCGTGCTATGCCAGTTTTATTTTCAGGCGGCGACCCTGCTTCGGCATTAAAGGCTTTGGTCGAAGACTTTGAAGAGGACGAGAGTCCGCTACAAACTGAGATTGAAGCGAAAATCGCGGGTAGAGTCTGCAAAAGGTTAGCAGTCAAAGCGGGTCAAGTCTTAACATCTGAAGAACAAAGAAGTCTATTAAACGATTTAGAAGCGTGTCAAAATCCGCGCACATGCCCACATGGCAGACCGACTATGATTCATTTGTCAGTGGATATGTTGGAAAAACAATTTGGCAGAAAAGGGGCGCGATAATTTTACGAAATTGAAAGGTTTTTCTTTTTAATTTTGTAAGGTTTGAAAAAATTACAACGCGAGTACGCTACAATGCGAATATGCGTAAGTTAGCAGAAGTTCTTTCCACTGAAGAATTTGAATTGATATTTAACCATCTGAACGCCGCCATTGCGGTTGTTGAAAAAGATGGTTCTTTTTTCGCTTACAACTCTGCCTTTGAGCCGTTCAAAAAAATAATGCGCAATGCCTTCCCAAAAAACTTGACTGAGATGCACTGGCAAGAAATTTTTTTGTTAGATGAAGATACACCCACGCTGTGTGACTGTTTCTTACTCAACGCCTCAAACGGACGTTTCATCCTGATTGCTGAACCTGTCACATCTGATTCAGCCTCAGCCTATCAAATTCAAAAATTACATAAGCAAGTTAAATTATTTCAGGTGGAAAGTGAATTTTCAAAAAAACTAGCCCATAACAAGCATATTGAATTAGAAGGCGTAATTGCCCAAGCCAAAGAAGTTTCTGAAACCGACGCATTAACCTTCATTCTAAATCGCCGTGCTATCATCAATGAACTTCAACGTGAAGTTTTACGGGCTGAACGATATAACACCATGCTTTCTATTTCTATCATTGATGTTGACCATTTCAAATCTATCAATGATTCTTTTGGTCATCCCATTGGAGATGTCATTCTGCAACAAGTGGCACATCGTTTACGCGATGGTATTCGTCATCCAGATGTAGTCGGCAGATATGGTGGCGAAGAATTTTTGATTATCCTGCCCAATTCTGATATTCATGCCGCTTCTGAACAAGCCGCTCGTTTGGGAAAAGTTATGCGCGAAAAGCCGGCACTTGTGAAAGAACACGTCATCCAAGTGACATTAAGTATCGGCATTGCTCAATTAAAAATTGGAAAAGATACGTGGGAAACTTTGCTCAACCGCGCAGATAATGCCATGTACGAAGCCAAGAACAAAGGCAGAGATTGTTATGTGGTGGCTGAATAATTCTTAAAAGTTTTGTAAAAGGCTTCTTTAAGTTTTTCTTTCACATCTTGCATAGTTGGCGGTTCTGGTAATAAATCTGCCAACGAAACCACAGGTTCAGGTAAACCACACGGAATGATTCCATCCCAATAATCCATATCTGGATTCACATTCAACGCAAAGCCATGACGAGTAATTCCACGCGCATCCACCTTGACCCCAATTGCGGCGATTTTGGCAGGCTTTTGTTTGTCTTCTGGTTTACATCGTGCACATTTCGAATGCACATCCGCTTGCACCCATACACCAGTTTTTCCTTTTATCTGACCTGATGCAATGCCATATTGCATGAGAACACCTATTAACATTTTTTCTAAATTACGAATGTAACCAATATAGTCAGACCTGACAGGTCTTATCGAGTCATCATCTGAATTTGTGATTTCTTCTGGAGACCTGTCAGGTCTAATTGGAGAAAGTGGAATTAACGGATACCCCACTAATTGACCAGGTCCATGATAAGTGACATCTCCACCTCGATCTACCCAAAAGGTAGAAATCCCTTTTGCTTTTAATTGATTTTCATTCCAAAGTAAATTTTCAGCATTGCCTTTTCGTCCAAACGTATACACATGCGGATGCTCAAGCAAAAGCAAAGTCGGCTTGCGTTTTCCCTCTGCAATTTCAGTCGCGTATTGGTCTTGGAGTTTCCATGCGGAGTCGTAGTCTATTAAGCCTAGATCTTCAATAACAATGTTGTTCATATCTTTTACGTTTTACGCTTTACGAACTTCCAAATATCCTTCTATACAAATCCGACTCTAGCAACCCATGCGGGTCACAGCGTTTTCAATTATCTTTGCTTGCTTCTTTTTTTGCTTCGGCTTTTATATCTTGCCATAAATTCAATGTATCCTCGCCTAAGTTCTTGGCATACTCATCAATAAGAAATTCTCTTAAGTCAGATTCTTTTTTTGAATAGTGAAAAACAAGTATGTCGAAAATATCTGTTTCGTGTTTACGAGAACGACCCTCTTTCCACGCTAGCAACTTTCCTATCACAATATCTTCTACACGCGCACACCAAACTTCAAAAGGTTCTGAATTAGGAACTTCAACCAATTGTCTGATTCTTCTTTCAAAAGCGGGGCGGTAATCAAGCGTGCCACTTAGCGGCATTAAGTCTGCTTTCTCACCTCGTTCTGTATCAATGACGTTAAACATAATCCCCATATCAATAGAATTGCGTATCATTTGAGGGTCAGCATAATATCTTGGTAATGGATACTTCTCTGATAATGCAAGAATGTGTTTATCTGAAATATCTACAACAATATCAATATCAAACGTAACGCGATTGATTCCATACACCGTCCCTGCAAATGCCCCAATTATCATATAAGGTGCCTGAATGTTTTCTAATGTTTGTAATATATCTACAAACAAACTCAAATCTGGTTTTTTATCAGCGCACACGAGCCAATTCCTCTAGAACTTTTAAATTCAACATATTGATTGATAAATTCGGATTCGTTTTACGAATTCGCCCGCGAATCATTCCAACCACCAATTCTCTTGCATCTAACATCACACGCACTCGCTTGGAAGCAGGGATAGATAACAACAGTTTTAGTTGTTCACGGTCTATTGTATGAGGACGAAACACTTGATACTGCATAATTTTCATTATACTCTTACAAATTATGATTTACCAAATATCCTTCTATATAAACCCGACTCTAACAAACCATGTGGGTCACAGCGTTTTTTGAGTTTTCTAAACTTTTCTACGGTCTCTTCGCCATAAAATATTTTTGCGGTGTCAGCGGTGGTTTCAGAATTTTTTGCGAAATAAAACCTGCCGCCATTGGCAACGACGATTTTGTCAAAGTCTTGGAGCATGGCAAAGAGTTTCTTGCGATTCTTATCAGTCACTTTGAAATCTAAGGCTAGTGAAAAACCGTCTACTGCATGGCTGAGTAAAAATTTATCAGGTCTGTGACGTTTGGTCACACCGAGATAAGAAGGTAAATTATTTTTCAATGAAAGTTTCAATAATTGAGTCCACACAAATTCGGCAGTTTCTTTGGGTAAAAATGATTGATATTGAATCAAACCATGTTTACCGTAAGAGAGTTCCCAGTTTGGCACATAATCTAAAAGAAAATGAAACGCGCCGTGTGATTGTTTGAACGAATGTTTATATAAGGAAGAAATATATTTGCCAGTATTAATTGCCCAAGCACCAAAGTTGTTTACAAATGGTTTCATCAAAATATACAAAATACTTTTTGGAATCACGCCAAAAATTCTGGGAGGCAAAGTTTGATTTTTTAATTTGAAGGTTTCTTGAGGATTTTTATCTTCGCCTTCATGTAAATATCTTGCGCCATGAATTTGTCCACGACCAATCGTTGATGAAGTTGTATCTAACCAACCAACAATATAATCATATTTGGGCGCATTGTCTTGTAAAAAGGAAAGGTGTGAATGAAGATTCTTTATCGGGAAAGCATCCACAGATAAAAGTCCAGAATAGATGCGTTTCATTTGCAACGTGATAGATGTAAAAATCCCTAACATGCCCAATCCACTAATCATTCCGTAAAATAAATCAGCATTCAGTTTTGGTGAGCAAGTGATTTCTGCACCCGTCGGCAAAATGGCAGTGAACTCCAGCGCATGTTCGCCGATGGGACCCATTTGAAAATTATTTTTTCCATGAATGTTTGCGGATAAACATCCGCCCAACGTTGTTTTCATCGTGCCTGATACAACGGGGGGCCACCAACCATCAGGCTCGACTTTCTGCCACAATTGTTCAAGTGTGACGCCGGGCTCGCATCTTACTTGACCTGTATGTGGGTTCCATTCCTGAATCAGATTCCAAGCCGACATATCCAACACAATGCCGCCGCCGTTTAAGGATGCGTCGTTATAACTTCTGCCAGCCCCACGAGCAGTGACGGTTAAATTTTTTTCTTTGGCAAGTTTGAAAGCAGAAAGCACATCATCTTTTGTGCGGGCTTGAATTACAAAAGATTGCGCGCGCAATGAGTGACCGAAATTTTCTAATTGAGTGAATTGTGTTCGCATGGATTTGTTGTTGCTCAGGCGGCGTCCCCGCCGCCGAGGACGGCGGCTTGAGCAAAGTTAAAACGATAACCTTCTAAAAATAAATGATGGAATGTGTTGAATGATAAACATAATATATCGCCAGAAGAATGGCGTGTAAATAATTTGTTTGCGTTTTCGCATGGCTTTGTAAATATCATCCGCCGCTTTTTCGGGTTCAATCGCAAATGGCGTGCCGCCTTGTGCGGCTTTGAGCATTTCTGTTTTGACAAAACCTGGTTTGACGGTTAAGACATTGACTCCGTGACGCGTTAATCTATTTCGTAATGCTTCGAGATATGTTGCAAAACCTGCTTTGGATGTGTTGTAAGCGGGGTTGCCGACTCTGCCTCTATCACCAGCCACAGAACCAATGCCCACAATTTGACCTGCTTTTGCGTTTTGGAACATTTCAGCAATCGGCGTAAGCCATGCCATTGCACCGATTAAATTCACCTCAACCATTTTTCGGTCATTTTCAAAATTGTATTTGTCATTACCACCTGGAGGAAAATTCACACCTGCCATGAAGATAACTGTGTCTAAACCGCCTAAATCCGCGACTATTTTTTGTAATAGAGATGGCACTTCGTCGTATTGAGTCACATCATGTGGGTATGAAAGCGCAACTTTTTCTTTTGTATTTAATTCATTGCACAAAGCCTGTAATTTATCTTTTTGGCGACTAATTAAGGCAAGGCTATAACCTTCTTTGGCAAGTTTGCGGGTAAGGGCTGAGCCTATGCCTTCGGATGCGCCAATGACTAAAGCGCGTCGGCGTGGATTCAGTGGAGTGGCGGGAGCAAGTTTCCCCGTAGGTGATGAAGCGGTTTGGTCTGTCACGAAAACCTCTTGTAAGAATTTGATTAATTTTCATTTTAACACAGTCTATCCCTATAAATTTGAGGTCAATAAACAGATGATGCAAGTGTATAATAGTAAACGCAATCGTGAGATGAATACACCTCGTAAAAAAACTGGTAGCACGTTTACACGAGCCTGGGAAATTATTTCGCAGGATACCTCTATTCCGCCAGAGGAAAAAAAATCAATTTTAAGATTGATTCAAGTGTTAATTGAATCAAGAGAACGCTCATCGGCTAAAAATGGGGATGATGATGCTATGTCTATCACGCAAGAAGTCATTTCAAAGCATTCGTTGATGGCGACAGTGAAACATCAAGCCAATGAGTTGGATGCTTTGAAGCGCATTAGTTTGAATTTGACTTCGAGTTTGGACTTTCAAACCGTGTTAGATGCCGTGGTGACAGAAGCCATGGGTATAGTGAAAGATGCACGTTCGGCGCATATTTTTTTATATGAACGCGGAGTATTGGAGTTTGGGGCTTCATTACATGAAGATGGAACACGCAATAAGGCTTTTGCAATACCAAGAGAAAATGGGTTGACTTATTTGGTTGCAAAAAGTGGTAAACAAATTATGGTGGAAGATATTTTGAATCATCCAATTTATAAAGACTCTCCGAAAACTTGGCATGGTTCTATTATTGGAATTCCTTTGAAATTTAAAGATGAAATTGTGGGTGTGATGAATGTCTCTCGTTCGGTGACGGGTCATTTTTCACGGTCTGAGATTCGCTTAATCAGTTTATTAGCCGACCAAGCGGCTGTGGCGATTTTTAACGCTAGTTTATATAAACGTGTAACTCAAATGGCGAATACAGATAGTGTAACTGGTTTGCCAAATCGGCGCGCATTGGATGAACGCCTACAAGAAGAATGGGTTTATGCTTCGCGTATGGGTTTGGAATTTGCTGTGGTAATGATGGATTTAGATGGTTTCAAAGTTGTTAACGATACATTTGGTCACAATGTTGGTGATGAATTGCTATATTCTTTGTTTAATTTCCTTGCTCAAAAAATGCGCGGGTCAGACTTTTTAGCAAGATACGGCGGCGATGAGTTAACTTTAGTCATGCGCAATACAGGCATCGAAGCCGCACAAGTGGTTACTGATAAAGTCATTAATCTAATGAATGAATACAAGTTTCATTATCCCGAAGAAAAGAATATTCAATTAGGCATTACGGCTGGAATTGCTGTGTACCCAAGCCATGCTCAAACACCCAGCGATTTGTTGCGTGCTGCAGATGCGGCTTTGTATCATGCTAAGAAATATCACCGTGGTAAATATGCCGTTGCCAAAGGAATGACCGGAAGTTTAAGCCCAATCAAGTTAAGAAAAACTGAGCACGAAGAATAATTTTTTTCAGGAGATGGACATGCCCCGAAAAGTGAAATTGATTCTGAACCCAATGGCAGATATGGGTAGAGCATGGAAAACCGCCAACGATTTACGCCCGATTGCGCAAGAATTTCAAGGGGATTTAACGTGGAGCGGAACTGTGTATCCGACTCATGCCATTGAACTCGCCAAGCAAGCCGCCCAAGAAGGTTGCGATTTGGTTGTAGCAATGGGTGGTGATGGCACAGTCCATGAAGTGATGAACGGATTAATGCAAGTGCCAGAACATAAACGCCCCGTGATGGGTGTTGTACCAATCGGGTCAGGAAATGATTTTGCCTATTCAATGGGCATCACACAAAAATCATCTCATGCACTTGCACACGCACTCAAAGCAGAAAACATTCAAGCCGTTGATATTGGTTTAATGACCGACGAACAAAATGGTCGTAAAGAATATTTTGATAACACACTTGGCATTGGTTTTGATTCAATCGTCACAATTCATTCCCATAAATTACCTATCGTCAAAGGTTTTATGATGTATCTCACAGCAGTGATTCAAACTATCATTATGAATCACAATCCTATGCAAGTAAACATTCAAACCGATGCAGAAAATTTTGATACAAAAATTTTGATGTTAACTTTGTGTAATGGTCCACGCGAAGGTGGTGGCTTCATGCTCGCGCCAGATGCAAAAAATAATGACGGCAAAATGACATACGTCGCCGTACAAAAAGTTTCACGCTTAATGATGTTTCGCCTCGTGCCAGAATTTATGAACGGCACACACCTACGCTTCAAAAATGTACGCACAGGCGAATTCAAAAAACTTTCGCTAACATCTGATTTGCCTTTATACATCCATGCCGATGGTGAAATTTTTACAACCTTCGGCAGTAACCTCAAAAAAGTAAGTTTTGAAATTTTGCCCGGCGCGTTGAAAGTCGTCGGTGGTTAATCACTCGCAACTTTCCACTTTCTAACTTAAAATAGAAAGTGGAAAGTAATATGCCCGATTTATCTCAAAGCCTACATAAGACTGATATTGGACATTTAAGAATCATCGCCGAGTTTTGGGGATTAGAACTTGAATCAAATGATTTTGATTCCGCACTCGAAGAACTATGCGCCTCCTTGCTTGACCTTGAAACTGTTTCCGAAACCCTCGACATTTTACAAGCCCCAGCCAAAACTGCACTCACTGAACTTATCAATGCCAACGGAAAAATTGAATGGTCAGTATTTGCTCGCAAGCATGGAGAAATCCGCGAAATGGGTGCAGGCAAACGTGACCGCGAACGTCCACACCTCAAACCAGATTCAACATCCGAAATTCTTTTTTATCGAGCATTCATCGCCAAAGCCTTTTTTGAAACCGAAAAAGGTCTGCAAGAATTTGCTTACATCCCTGATGATTTGCTAGAAGTTATTGAAATGATAGATGAGGAGAAGAAAGAGGAAAGCGATGCCCTGACTGGCGAAGCCGTATCGAAGGGAGGAAAGATAAAGAGTGAACCATTAGGTCGTCCTGCCACACCTGTGGAAAAAAGTTTTGAAATCCTATCTAACGATTTTATTTTGGATGATGCAACTACTTATTTAGCTGCATTGAGAATAGAAGATGAAAGTAGGTCACGCTTAAAGCGTGACTTACAAAGTCTACTCGAAACTGCCAAACTTATTCAAAACAAAAAACTTCAAGCAGAATCAACAAAAGTTTTTCTCGAAGCAAACAGAACAGATGCTTTAAATAGTTTGTATCAAGCATGGCTGAAATCTGATACTTTTGATGAACTGCGCTTAATCCCTACCATTATTTGTGAAGGCGAGTGGAAAAATCAACCGCAAGTGACGCGCGAATTTTTGATGAACTTAATCAACGATATTCCGCAAGGCAAATGGTGGAGTATTAATGCTTTTGTAAAAGCAATCAAAGAAAAATTTCCAGACTTTCAAAGACCTGCTGGTGATTATGATTCATGGTTCATCAAACGCGAATCAGATGGGCAATATTTACGTGGTTTTGCTTATTGGGATTCTGTAGATGGTGCATTGATTAAATATCTAATCCAAACTTTGCATTGGCTAGGGAAAGTTGATTTGGCAAGTGTGGAAGAGGGAAAAGAAGCTACAGCATTCAAAGTTCTGTCGCAAGTCGCAGGTCAAAAGTCAAACGACTTGCGACCTGTGACCGTTGACGAAAAGATTTTAGACAAAAAGATTTTAGTAAGTTCAAACGGGAAAATTTCTGTTTCGAGATATTTTTCGCGGGCGATTCGTTATCAAATAGCGCGGTTTTGTGAATGGGGTGAAGAAAAAAATGATAACTTCCATTATTCAATCAGTGCAAAATCTTTGAAGCGTGCGAATGAACAAGGTTTGAAAGCAGAACAATTATTGGCATTATTGGTTAAGCATACAAACAACAATGTTCCACCTGCTTTGGTGAAAGCATTAAAGAATTGGAATGCAAATGGAAGCGAAGCGCGGGTTGAGAATCTGTTTGTGTTACGAGTCAACAAGCCTGAAGTTATAGAAGAGATGCGAAAGTCGAAAGCAGGAAAATTTTTAGGCGAGTTATTAAGTCCCACTGCGGTCATTATCAAACCTGGAGCCATTGAAAAAGTTACAGAAGCTTTGGCAGAACTTGGGCTGTTAGCGGAGGTACATATTGCTGAATAATTTTTTTCAACCTGTTAGAAAGCTTGGTGTTTTTAAACTTTTCTTGATTGTTTTGCCAATCACTTGTATTCTTTTTGTTTTCATTAATCCAAGCAAATTAGATGCAAGCGATTTTTTGTTAATTGCTTGGAACCCCGCACAAGAATTATTGAAAAGTGGTTCCGTGTCTGCTGATTACCCATACCCCATTTGGACGGTACTTATCATGTTACCGTTTGTGGTTTGGTCACCTCAAGTTTCCATGTTGTTATGGTTTGTTGCGAATTTGTTTATGCTGGCAGGTAGTCTTGCTGTGTTGATTGATATGTTGGATTGGGAAATTTCTCCGGCTTTATTAGCATTCGTAAGTACGCTTTCTATTTTCTTTCTGCCAGTGTTAACAAGTATGTGGCTAGGTCAATTGAGTATTTTTTCGTTATTGATTCTAGCTTTGACACTTCATTTTTTTTTAAGTCAAAAATGGATATGGCTGGGGGTTATTGTAGGTCTCTCATTTGTGAAACCGCAAGTGATGATTCTTTTGGTGGGTTTATTATTACTTTGGTCACTTTTACAACGAAGGTGGCAAGTATGGCTTGGTTTTGGCGTAGTTATTTTTATATTCATCATTATTTCTCTGCCATTTATTTCTACTCCTAACCAAATTATTGGTGGCGGAATTAGTAGCCATCTTTCAACTTATATTGAACGTACAAGTACAATTTGGGGTTTATTGTTGAGTATTGGTTCTTCCTGGCTGATTCCTGCTCTGATTTCGTTCGGATTGTTGATATGGCTTGGATGGATTTGGTTGCCTGTTTTGTTGGGAAAAGGATTCACTAAGAATCGAATATTTTTTCTCTTTTCTTCGGCTATTTTGGTCAACTTAATTGCAATTCCATATAGTTGGATGCATAATTTATTGCTCTTAATTCTGCCTTGCGGGTATTGTATAACTCTTATTTTGAAAATGAAAAGCCGTAGCCGATTTTTTGGGTTGGTAATTTTATTTATTGTTATGCACCCACTCATGGTCAGCCTTTTCATAGTATTTCACGGACCCACACTCTCGCAGGCGTATCAAATTATCCCTGCCATTATCCTTACCTTAATTCTTATCCTTTTAGAATGGACAAAAAATACTGATGACAACATCGCCTTATCAAGATAAACCCAGTCCGTGGTCAAGTCATTCACGAATACTTTCATATTTACAAGCCTTACCTGAAAAAAGTAAAGTATTTGATGTTGGAACTGCATCTGGAATGCTAGCAAGACGCGGTAATTCATCTCTTCGATATTTTGGTGTTGAATCCAATGTAGAATGGGCAACAATTGCTTCTCCTTTTTACGAAAGGCTATGGACTTGTGCTTTCGATGAAATGCAATTAGAGGATTTACAAGGATATGATGTAATTGTATTAGGAGATGTTCTTGAACACATGGCAAACCCTGAAATTGCATTGAAGCGACTTGTAGAATTGCAACCTCGTGGAAGTTTATTTATCATCTCTGTTCCAAACGTGGCTAACCTATGGGTACGCCTCCATTTATTAACAGGGAATTTTGATTATGCAGAGCGCGGCATTCTCGACCGCACACATTTGCGTTTTTTCACCCGCAAATCATTGATTGATTTAATAAAGAAATGTGACCTTCAGATTGATTCAATTGCCGTCACGCCCATTCCCTTAGAATTAATCTCTACTTTTTTTAACACAAGCCTCGGTACATTAATTCACGCCATCTTTGCATACATCACTTCATTTTTTCCTACGTTACTCGCATACCAATTTATTGTGAAAGCAAAAAGGTTATGAATCAACAAAAAAATATTTTCATTGTTTTACCTGCTTATAATGCCGCAAAAACTCTTACGCGTACATTAGATGAAATTCCGCCAGAATTTCGCAAAAATATCATCCTTGTAGATGATGCTTCAAAAGATAATACAGCAGAAATCGCACGACAAGCAGGCTTAACTGTCTTTGTTCATCCAAAAAATCGTGGGTATGGTGGAAATCAAAAAACATGCTACACCCAAGCACTCACAGCAGGTGCTGATGTGGTTATCATGCTCCACCCCGACCATCAGTATGATGCAAAAGTAATCCCACAACTTGTCAAACCAATTCTAGATGGCGATGCAGATGCAGTATTTGGTTCACGTATGTTAGGTGGGCATCCACTAGAAGGCGGTATGCCATGGTGGAAATACAATGCCAATGTTTTGTTAACTGCTTTAGCAAATCTTATCTTTCGTCGCTATCTGACCGAAATTCATTCAGGCTTTCGGGCGTATTCAAAAAAATATTTAGAAACAGTACGCTTCATGGAGAATAGCGATGATTTTATTTTTGACACAGAAATCATTGCACAAGGAATGATGAATCACTTAACGTTTCGTGAAGCCCCAATTGATACGCGCTATTTTCCAGAAGCATCTTCTATTAATTTATGGCGCAGTATTGTGTATGGCTTGGGAATTTTAAAAGTTTTACTTAAATTTTGGCTTCACCGCTATGGTTTATTGCACTTCAAACAATTTGAACCCAACAGGAGTTAATATGTCTAAAACAAATTGGATTGAACAAGAAATTGAAAATTTAAAATCGCAAGGTTTGTATAACAACATTCGCACGATTGGTTCGCCACAAGGGGCATGGCTCGTTGTAGATGGAAAAAAAGTTTTGAATTTTTGCTCGAATAATTATTTGGGGTTAGCCAATCATCCTGATTTAATTTCCGCTTCAAAAAACGCGACGAGCGAGTTGGGGATTGGACCTGCGGCTGTTCGCTCAATTGCAGGTACGACCACATTGCATGTTGAATTGGAAAAACGAATCGCAAAGTTTAAAGGTGTTGAAGCGGCAGTGACATTTCAATCTGGATTCACAGCTAACTTAGCAACGATCCCTGCATTGGTTGGAAAAGAAGATGTGATTTTTTCTGATAAATTGAATCACGCTTCGATTATTGATGGTTGTAGATTATCTGGTGCAAAAATTATTGCGTATGAACATAATGATGTGAAATCTTTGGAAGAACAAATTAAAACGAATTTGAGTCAATATCGTCGTGCACTAATTATCACAGACGGTGTCTTTAGTATGGATGGTGATGTTGCTCCATTGCCAGCAATTTATGAAGTTGCAAAAAAATATGAGATTCTATTAATGGTGGATGATGCACATGGTGAAGGTGTTTTAGGTAAAGGTGGACGTGGCATTGTGGATCATTTCGGTTTGCATGGCAAAGTAGATGTGGAAGTAGGAACTTTCTCAAAAGCATTTGGTGTCGTCGGCGGAGTTGTGGCTGGAAAATCAATTATCGTGGAATGGTTACGCCAACGTGGACGACCATTTTTATTTTCATCAGCAATGACCATTCCTGACACAGCCGCATGTCTAGCCGCAATTGATTTGCTAGAAGACTCCACTCAACTGGTAGATAAACTTTGGGAAAATGCAAAATACTTCAAAGCAGAGATGAAAAGTTTAGGCTTTGACACAGGCGTCAGTGAAACACCCATAACTCCCGTTATGTTAGGTGAGGCGAAGTTGGCACAACAATTCAGTCGCGAGTTATTTGAATCAGGTGTGTTTGCAATGGCAATCGGATTTCCAACTGTGGCACAAGGCAAAGCGCGAATTCGTGTGATGATTTCTGCATCGCACTCAAAAGATGATTTGGACAAAGGTTTGGAAGCGTTTAAAAACGTCGGAAAAAAGTTAGGAGTGATTTAGTTTATGGTAAAATCGCTTTCGCAATTTGAACATTGGAGGGATGGCCGAGTGGCTTAAGGCGCATGTCTTGAAAACATGTTTGGGTCACACCAACGTGGGTTCGAATCCCACTTCCTCCGCTCACGATTTACGATTTCAAATTTTGGATTGACGATTAAAAATCGTAAATCTCCAATCGTAAATCGTTAATCGAAAATGGGAAGGTGCCAGAGTGGCTGAATGGGCTCGCCTGCTAAGTGAGTGCTGGGTAAAACCAGTCGCGGGTTCGAATCCCGCCCTTCCCGCCACAATAAAAACGTATCTGAAAAGATGCGTTTTTATTTTCTTAACTTCTTTTCCAACTTTTGCAAATATGTATCTCACAACTTCGCTCCGCACGTCCTACAAAACTTATCTCCCGTTTTGGCGCGGCTTCCGCAACTGGCGCAAAATGTGCCAGTTTTGGTTTCTTCTTCCACATTGACATTTCTGCGGCGGGCGCGCTTGAATGAAGTGCGTCCAATGCGCCAGTAATAGACAGCACCCACTACAACAAACAAAATCCCAAACCCGCCAATCACATACGGTAGAAAATTATTTAATGAAACACGCCCTGTTGTACTTTCATCTAATGGACCTGCAGGTTGAACCTGTTGTTGCGGCGGATTTGTGAGCGTTAAAGATGTTTTCTCATATTGCAAATCTAATGTATATGGTTTTCTTGCATCTACTTTAACCTCTTCAGTTTCATACACCACAAGCCCATTGACTGATTCCCTGACTGCATAATCTGGTTGCATAGAAAATGCGACCACATCCATTGGCTCTAGCACATTCACAGAAAACTTTTTTACCGCATATATTTGATTCCATGAATAAGAAAAACTTCTTTCACTTCCTTTGAACATCAAAGGTTGATAATACTCAAAACGATAAATCACGTTTTGCTCAATGGTCATTTTGAAGGTTTGCCAATTTTCATTGCCACTCGGTGACTCAAATTTCGCAATCAACAAATCCCCGCTTTCATCTTGATACGCCACAGCAATTAAGTTTGCATCGCTGGGGAGGCGAAAGGTTAAATCCACTGGCAAGGGAGTCATTGGCGCAACTTTAAAATCTACAATCACCAACATACTGGGCTGGTCGTATTCGGGCCACAATTGCACATTGACACTATATAAAGATACATCCGTTTGAGCCGATGCGGAAAAAGGAAAGAGAAACATTATCCCCAACACGAACAATAGTACGAACTTACGCATGGTAAGCCTCCACATAAAATTTTGAGTATCTTACCATGTGATATGAGTACAACGTCCCGCAGGTTTAATGGATTAATGAATTTATTAATTCCAACCTGCGGGACGGTTAACTTTATGCCATACCAAACGCATGACCAGAAACAGTGGCTCGCACCATCGTCCAACAGGCTTTGTTATACGGCGTTTTGATTCCGTGTTTTTGTCCGCGTTTCATAATCGCGCCACAAATTGCATCAATTTCAGTTGGCGCACCACGCAACACATCTTGAAACATAGACGATTTATTTCCCGCAGTTTTTCGTGCCACATCTTCTGCCGCGCTGACGGGATTTTCAAACGGCAAATGCACATGCTCGGCTTCAGCAACTTCCGCAGTTTCTTCTGCCAACGCGCCCATCATCTTTCGCGCTTTTGAATTTGATAACAGTTCACCATTTGGAACTTGCAACAAAGCCGTCAATGGATTGATTGCGGCGTTGATGACTAACTTGCCCCACACCAATGACTCAGCATCATCCACGATTTGCAAATTAAATTTTGCAGATTTCAACATCGCCTCTAACTTAAGGGACGCTTGATTCTGTTCCAGTGAAATGATTCCCTCGCCTCCAACTTTGACGAGTCCAGGCGCGAGCAATGTCGCTCCAGTGGTGGTAATGCCGAGGGAAACACGCTCAACTCCAAGCGTAGATTGAAGCGTCTCTTTATTTCCGATTCCATTTTGTAAAGTGACTGCGAGTCCATCATCCGCAAGTGACTCTTTCAATTGTTTGGCGGCGCGTTCTGTTTGCCAAGCCTTGACCAACACCAACGCATACTTTGAATCTTTTACATCGTTCGGGTTATCTGTTACATAGACTTGATAATTTTTTTCGTTTCCATTTGCATCTATGATTCGCGCTCCATCTTTTTGCAAAGCATGTAAACCATCTTTCCATGTTCCCAACATAGAAACAGAATGACCCGCTTCACTTAATCGGGCGGCAAACAAAGTTGCTAACGCGCCCGTGCCAACTAATAAAATATTTTCTTTCATTTGTCCTCGTTATGTCATTGCGAGCCACGCTCTTGTTCTTGGTGGCGAAGCAATCTCAATGTTATGGGAGATTGCTTCGTCGGGAAGAACACCCTCCTCGCAACGACATGAAATCATTTTATTTCCTTGAGAAATGCAGACCATTCTTCATCTGTCATTTCAACGGTATGTTCAGGAGCAGGAAATTTTTTTGTTTCAATGTCATCAATGTATTCGGTGAAGGCTTTGTTCATTACTTCATGTAGGTTTGCATATTTCTTGACAAACTTTGGTGTGAAGCGCTCAAACAATCCAAGCAAATCATGTGTCACCAGCACTTGTCCATCACAACCCAAACCTGCACCAATGCCAATCGTTGGAATAGAAATTTTCTTTGAGATAAACTCTGCCAAACGTGCAGGCACAGATTCAAGCACAATGCTGAATGCACCAGCCTCTTCTAAAATTTGGGCATCTTCGAGTAAGCGTTTTGCGGCAGAAGCAGTTTTACCTTGTGCACGAAAACCACCAAGTTGATGAACTGATTGCGGTGTGAGTCCCAAATGACCCATGACAGGAATTCCTGCACCAACAATCGCGCGGACTGCATCCGCACGTTCACGCCCGCCTTCGAGTTTGATTGCATCCATATTGGCTTGTTGAATGAAACGCCCTGCATTTCGTACAGCATCTTCAACAGAAACTTGATACGACATAAACGGCATATCACCAATCAGCATGGAATTTTTTGCTCCGCGTGCAACTGCACGCGCATGATGAAGCATTTCTTCCATGGTGACTGGTAATGTGTTTTCATAACCCAGCACAACCATTGCCAGCGAATCACCCACAAGAATGGAATCAATACCTGCTTTGTCTATCGCCATGGCTGTGGGATAGTCATAAGCAGTTAACATGGTAATCGGCTCGCCACGTTCCTTTTTCTGACGAAACGTAAGAGTGGTCACCTTTTTACGTTGTGACGTGGTTGGAGAAACAGTTGTTGTAGACATGGTACCCTCCGAAAATGGTAGAGTCCTTCTCAATGTGCTAACTCCCTAACTTTGCACATGATTTTGGTTGAATAAGATTTTGTTGTCACATTCATTTTGATATGTGCAACTTGGATATTATACATAAAAATTCAATTTTGGATATTATAATATTGTCAGAAGTTATATCAAATTGGAGATTTAATGGACCCAAAGAACTTTAAGCAGGCTTCAGGAAAATTGGTTCAAATTGGCAAAGGAGAACTATCTTATTGGTCATTTGTCCCTAATCCTTTACCACCTCAAATAAGCTGGAATCTATCTTTGGTTCAAGAGCTTTCTAAGGCAGACAGAGCATTAGGTGAATTAGCTGGATTGGGAAGAACGATTCCAAATCCATATTTATTTCTCCAACCTTTCCTAAGACGAGAAGCTGTTCTTTCATCGCGCATTGAAGGAACTCAAACTGATATTACGGGCTTATACGCCTATGAAGTTGTTGGGCAAATTGCATTACCCGGAATGAAAAATCCACCTCCAGAATCAGATGTCCGTGAAGTATTAAATTATGTTCGCGCTTTAGAATATGGATTAAAAAGACTTAACCAGCTACCTGTTAGTCTAAGATTATTGCGCGAACTGCATGGGCAATTAATGAAAGGGGTACGTGGTGAATTAGCAACTCCAGGAGAATTCCGTACTAGTCAAAACTGGATTGGTGAACCTGGTTGTACATTAAATGAGGCATCTTTTGTACCACCTTCAATAGAAGAAATGCAAAAATCTTTAAATGAATTTGAAAATTACTTACATAAGGATGAGCAAACTCCTTCCTTAATTAAATTAGCTTTTATACATTATCAATTTGAAGCAATTCATCCATTTATTGATGGTAATGGAAGAATAGGTCGTTTACTATTAGTTTTATTGTTAATGAATTGGAATCTATTACCAATGCCATTGTTATACTTAAGTGCTTATTTTGAGCGCAATCGCCAAAAATATTATGATCTCTTAATGGCAGTTAGTCAAAGAAATTCTTGGGATGAATGGCTAATTTTCTTTCTACGAGGGATAAAAGAACAAGCACATGATGCTGTAGAGCGGGCAAAAAAATTGCAGGATTTACAAATTGAATGGAAACAGATTTTGCAAAAGGAGCATTCCTCTAGAGTAGTTTTATCAATAGCAGATTTCTTATTTGAACAGCCAATATTTACCCCGAAATCAATAATGGATCATCTAAAAATTAGCCATCAAGCAGTAATGAAGTCCTTATCTAAACTAGAAGAACTTAAGTTTATAGAAGAACTCAGTGGTCGTAAACGAAATCGTGTATATTGTGCTATCAAGGTGATGCAAATAGTAGAGTAGATATGTAACAAATATGGAAATTCGTTACATACACAGAAAGTAATGTAACTTGAATTACATATATACATAATTCAAAAAGTCGTGAATTACAAATACAAGGAGAAATACATGCGAAGAATGTTTGGATTTTTAATTGGCACATTTGTTGGGGCGTTGGTCGGTGCAGTGATTGCATTATTGCTTGCCCCTGAGTCTGGTGAAGGTTTACGAAATCAACTCCGCCAACGCGGGCAAGGTTTCATCAATGACATTCGTCATTCAGCCGATTCACGTAGAATTGAATTAAGAAATCGTTTGGAAAGTATGAGAGCACCAAGGGAATCTTAATGCGTGATGCGTAATCCGTAAATTACGAATTACGTTTTACGAATTACGGAGTTGTAAAACTCCTCCACCTTTTTCATATTCACTTCATAATCTGCTTTAGCAGAAATTAAATTTGCATTGAGACCTGCGGCATCACGTCGCAGGTCTTCTCTTTCTAAGCCAAGTAAAATTGCATCTGCTATTGATTGCGAATCATTTGAATCAAATAGTAAACCGTTTTGTCCATGCGTAATCCACTCACGGATTGATTCTAAATCTCCAGCAATGGGAAAACATCCGCAAGCCATGGCTTCAATCAATGAATTAGGTGTGCCATCGTGAATGCTTGGTGAAACGACAATTTGTGCAGAGCGAAACAAGTCTCCCATTTTTTGATATTCAATTGCAGGCAATAATTCCACAGCGTGTGAAATATTTAATTCTTCAATCCACTTCAAGGCTTGCGATTCATTTTGCATCGAAGTACAAATAAATTTTGCTTCAGGATATTTTGCTAATACAATCGGAATTGCTTTGAAGAAAGAATCATTACGGACGTATGGACGAACTCCGCGCGGATTGATGATGATTGGATTTTTTACTAATTCTGAAGGTGGATAAAAAATATCGCCTCGGACTCCACCATTGCCTGGTGCTACAAGTGATAATTTTTCTTCAGGGAAACCATATTCTCGCGCAAGTTTTACATCCCGATTTGTGTCGGCGTGTAAGGCATCAACTTTTTGCAAAACAAATTTTGTATACGATTTCATCAAAGGTGTGGATGGAGCGTGAAGGGTAAAGTCATTGCCCCAGACGGAGACTATAAATTGTGGTCTCGATACGCCTTCGGCTACTCGACCACCAGATAATGCATAAGAAGTTAACATGCCTTCATACGGAATCCGCATGGCGTGAATTAAATCTGGTTTTATTTTGCTGATAAAGTTTCGCAATTTGTTGGCGGCAAAAGAAATCGTTAGGGGACCAAATGATTGTCGAAGAGCAGTCCGCAGGTTCAAGGTCAAGGAAGAAGCGGATGAAGGGGCAGAGGATTTTCTCTTGGCAGAGGAAAAAGCCACAGGCGTAAATTCAAATCCTTGAATCGGTACATCAAAATCACAATCAAAAGTGGAGGCGATGTAAATTTCATTTTCGGGCTTGATGAAATGTGTAATCCAATTTTTGGATGTGGGGGAACGGGCATCGGTTACGAAGAGAATTTTCATTATCGAAATTATACTTGTGTAGTATATTTAAGATATGAGCAAAGGTCGTGTTTTGATTGTAGAAGATAATATGGATACCTATGAGTTGGTGCGTTTCATTTTGGAAAAAAATGGGTATGAAGTTTTTTTAGCAGTGAATGGGCGCGATGGGGTGAATGCGGCAACCAAACAAAAACCCGATTTGATTGTGATGGATTTATCTATGCCTGAGATGGATGGGTGGACGGCGACACGCTTGATTAAAGAAAATAAGCAGACTTCTTCTATTCCATTAATTGCATTGACTGCTCATGTTTTGCCCGGTGACCGTCAACGTGCTGTGGATTCGGGTTGTGATGAATTTATTACCAAGCCGATGGATTTGCTTGAATTGGTTGAAACCGTCAATCGTTGGGTGCAGAGATAAATTAAATCCGCTAATCTTCACTAATCTGCGCGAAGTAAAATAATTATCGAAAGAATCGCGCAAGTTAGTGGAAATTTTTAATTAAAAGAGGAAACATGAAACAAATTTGTGTGGTCGGCGTTGGGTACGTCGGCTTGGTGACAGCGGCTTGTTTTGCCGATTTGGGGAATAAAGTGATTGCGTTGGATGTGGACGAAAAAAAAATAAATAACCTAAAAAAAGGGGTGATGCCGATTTATGAACCAGGGCTGGATGAACTTGTAAAAAGAAATGTAAATGCTGGCAGAATTCAGTTCACAACATCATATAAAGAAGCGTTGACTGGCGCGGAATATACGTTTATTGCTGTTGGCACGCCGTCTGGTGAAGATGGCTCGGCTGATTTGAAATATGTGAAAACGGCGGCAAAATCTATTGCGGAGAATATGTCTGCACCTTTAGTTTTGATTAACAAATCTACGGTTCCAATCGGAACGGGAGACTGGGTTGCTGATATTGTGAAATCTGCTCAGCCCAAGCCAATTGAGTTTGCTGTGGTGTCTTGCCCAGAATTTTTACGTGAAGGTTCCGCCATTGCAGATTTTATGAATCCGCACAGAACCGTCATCGGGTCATTGGATAAAGAAGCCGCCAACAAAGTGGCTCATTTGCATTTGCCATTACGCGCACCAATTGTTATTACAGATTTACGAACTGCAGAAATGATTAAATATGCCAGCAATGCTTTTCTTGCTACAAAAATTTCGTTCATCAATGAACTTGCGGATTTATGTGAACGAGTCGGCGCAGATGTAAAAGAAGTAGCGGCGGGCATGGGCTATGACGCACGCATTGGTCGTCACTTTTTAGATGCAGGCTTAGGTTGGGGCGGCTCATGCTTCCCGAAAGATGTAGAAGCGTTAGCATTCATGGCGAAAGAAAAAGGTTTGAATCCACAAATCTTAAACAGTGTAATGGATGTCAACTATGAGCGCCGCTCAAATGCAGTTAAGCATGTTGAAAAATTACTTAATGGATTAGAAAACAAAACTGTAGGGTTGCTTGGGTTAGCATTCAAAGAAAATACGGATGATATGCGTGATGCTGCATCCATTGATATTGCTAATGGTTTGATTAAAGCAGGCGCTACTGTGCGTGGATATGACCCAGTAGCGCGTGAAACTGCGGCACCTCATATGCCAGAAGTTAAGATATATGACAATCCATATAACATGGCAGAAGGCTGTGACGCGCTAGTTGTTGTTACACCTTGGAATGAATTCAAGCAACTTGACCTTGAAAAAATTAAAAGTTTACTCAAATCACCCATCATTTATGATGGACGAAATATTTATGAACCCAATCGAATGAAAGAAATGGGTTTTACATATAAAGCAGTAGGAAGATAATAATGTAGGGGCGAGGCATGCCTCGCCCCTACGAATTAACATTATGACCAATCCCCCCATTTGTAATTACGAAGGTTCAGATTATCAACAAGCATTTTGGGAACAAGGTGGGCGTGCATACGAAGACCAAGCCGAAGAGATTGCACTAAAAAAATTACTTCCCAAAAGTGGAAAGTTAATGCTTGAATTGGGCGCAGGTGCTGGACGAAACACGCCACGTTATGCAGGCTTTGAACGAATCGTGGTGTTAGATTATTCCACAACTCAACTTGCCCAAGCACAAGAACGATTAGGAAAATCTGATAAATACATTTATGTTGCAGCAGATGTCTACCGCCTCCCTTTTCTTAAGGGGATATTTGATTCAGCGACTATGATTCGAGTTTTGCATCACATGGCAGATGCACCCAAAGCCTTGAGCCAAATCCGCAAGGTGTTACAACCGAATGCAATCTTCATTTTGGAGTTTGCAAACAAATTAAATCTCAAATCTATTTTGAGATTTATCTTCCGAAGACAAGATTGGAATCCATTTACGCTTGAACCAGTCGAATTTGTAAAACTAAACTTTGACTTTCATCCACAAGCCATCCGCAACTGGTTAGGTGATTTAGGTTTCTCCATTGAAAAAACGCTCACGGTTTCCCACTTTCGTTTGGGGTTATTAAAAAGAATTATTCCTACAAAAATTCTTGCTTTTGTAGATGGCTTGTTTCAACCAACTGGTGCATTTATACAATTATCACCAAGTGTGTTTGTGAAAGCAAAAGTGAATGGAAATGCTACAAAAGTAGAAATTCCATTAAATGTAATTGACTTATTCAAATGCCCCGATTGTGGAAATGGAAAATTACAGGATAAAAAAGATTATTTACTTTGCTCAAATTGCAATGCCAAGTGGCAGGTCAATGATGGGATTTATGATTTTCGAGAAAAAATATAAATTGTAGGGGCGAGATAACCTCGCCCCTACTTCGCCAACGGCAACCTGATAAAAAATGTACTGCCAGGGAAAGTTTCTTCATCACGTTTTTCGCTTTCCACCCAAATTGTGCCTTGCAAGGCTTTCACAATTCCAGAAGCAATGGCTAAACCCAAACCTGCGCCGCCACCTTTGAAGTTGGTGCGGCTGGATGAATGCAATTGCACTTCACCCAATTGATATAACTTTTCAAAAATAATTTTATGATGTTCAGGGTCAATGCCAATGCCAGTATCTTTGACGCTTAACTCCACCATATTGCCACGTTTTGAATCTTCCACTACTTTGGCGGCAATGTGAATCGAACCACCGTCTGGAGTAAATTTAATAGCATTGACGATAATATGGTCCAGTGCTTTTTTCAAAAGTTCAGGGTCTGCAGAAAGTGCAGGGATTTGTTTAATGGCTTCATCTAAAGTTAGGTTCAAGGCACGAGTTTTGACATCTTCTACATAATCTTTCAAAATCAATCTCAATATCAAGCCTAAGTTCACTGACTCAATGTGTGGCGTAATGGTTTGATTTTCAAGGCGAGCCACGTCTAGCATACTATCTACCACTTGATGCAAACGTTCTGTGCCACGTAACACCCCGTCAATGGCTGGCGAAAGGATTTGATTATTTTGAATGACAGGGTCAGATTTCAACATGCCAAGATAACCTTTGATAACCGTTAACGGTGTGCGTAATTCATGTGCGGCAACTTGAATGAATGCCGATTTATTTTTATCGTGTTTCTCAAGGGTTTGGTACGCATTATTTAATTCTTCCACACGTTTGGCAACCATGCGCTCCATCACTTGATTCATGCTGGTCACTTCATTATACAAACGAGAGTTTTCCAAAGACACAGCCGCTTGCACAGAAAAATTGCTGACCAACAAACTATCATCTTCGCTGAATGAATGATTGGCGCGGCTTAACAATAATAAACCAATCACATTATCTTTGGAATATAACGGCACACCTAACCAAGATTTATCTTGTGGCAACCATTCAGGCTGAGACCATTTTTTATTTTGAACATCCGCAATGACGACAGCCTCACCTTGCCTTGCTACCATTTGATAAAAATCAACGCCGTTGACTTTTAAATTAAACTCATCCAAGTTTGCATTCTTTGGCATTCCGCGATGCGCTTGGATAACAGGTGAACCATTTACATCTTCAATAAACAAAACTGCACGCTCAAACGGCAATACTTGATTTAATTGTTCTAGAATTTGTTCTGGTAATTTTTCGATATTCTTCAATGAAGATAAATGACGTGATGAACGTGATAACGCTTCAGCTCCGCGACGCCGTTCTTGTTCGGCGCTGAACAATCTTTCTACTTCCTTTTGAGCTTGCTCACGCTGTTCGACCAACATGGTGCGTAATAACGCACTAGATAATAAATTTTTCAAACGAACATAAATATCCCAATCATGTGGACCCATTTCAACCCACATGAATCCGAAGCGGTTGCTTGCTAATGCTAAGGGCATGACCACTGCTTGATAGCGTCGGTCTTCGGGAGTTTTTCCATGTGGCACCAAGCGTCCCGTAGCGAGAAGCGGTTTGTCATCTGGAATTTGGAAATTGTGTTCATCATATTGCAAAAGCAATTGATAATTTTGCGGCGGCGGAGTTGAGACCGAACCCGGCGAACCGACATCACCATATAACATCACATACCAGCGTTCTAAACCCAGCGTGGGGAAATGTTTTGAGATGGCAAGCCCAATGCCTTCAAAGGTCATGGCAGATGCCATTGAGAAACTAAAGTTGTTGAGAATTTCTTCTTGCTTTTCAAATTGCAAACGGCGATACGCTTGTGCGCGTTGTGATAATTCGCCAACCAACATACGTGCCTGTTGAAATAAATTTTCAGCACGCAACATAGTGGTATTGCTATTGATTCCACCTAAGGCATATTTTCTAAAAGTTGATACGACGTTTTGCCAAGCATTGAAATCATAATCATTTTGTTGTAACACTTCAACAATTGATTGAACAGATTTCAAGAAAACTGTATTTCGGTCTGGTTCGCGCAATGTTGTTAGAAACTCATCCCAGGCACTGCCAAAAATTTCAACATACTTTGTTTTTGCTGGGTCATTTTCTGGAATACCTGCCGCACCAAGCAAAGCGCGGATGGCGGCTTCGCGTTTATTTTCTAACCTGCCGGTGTGTGCTACTTCACGCGGAAGCACAATTGCCTTTTGCACACTATCGGGCAAACAACCACAAGACCAACGCACTACTAAATTTACAGGAAGAATGTTAACGTCGCTTATTTCTTCTCTGTTAATTTTTTTCATCAAGGCTTCAAATGATTTTTTTCCAATATCATAAAAAGATTGTTGTACGGTGGTTAACGGCACACCCATAGATTGTGACTCGCTAACATTATCAAAACCAGTTACCGCGACAGAATCAGGTACCGAAATGCCATGTTGACCCAAATCTTCTAGCACGCCAAACGCCATACGGTCGTTGGATACAGCAATGGCTTGCACACTAATGCCACGTTCATCTAATAAAGTTCGCACAGCGGAACGTCCGCTTTCAGGAGAAAAATCACCTTCCAGCACAAGGTTTTCATCATAACGAATATCGTTGGCTTTTAATTCGGCTTTATAGGCTTCAAAGCGTTGGTCTGATTCGATTTGCCCTACAGGTCCACGAATGAAGGCGATGCGTTTATAACCATGTGCTGTAATCAAATGATTAATCACCGCGCGCATTCCGCCACCGTTATCTGTGATGGTGGTTGGGATTTTTTTTATTGGAATGGCGAATGAAGCAATCGGTGTGTCGCCAAAAATTTTTATGAAGTTTTTTACTTCATCCACTGAAACCCCATGAGACATATCCGCTGAAAGTAAAATCCCGTCAAATTGACCGGGCTTGATTAAGTCGTATAAACCGTAAGATAAATTTCCAGAAGGTGATGGAATTGGTGTTGGCTTCCCACCTGAAAAAGAAACTACATTGACATCATGTTCTTTGGCACAGTCTAACACGCCTGCCATAAATTCAGCATTCCACAAGCGCGAAACTTGTGCGCTTAAAACAGCAATTGTTTTTCGAGCAGTAGATGTTTTCGATGCCACCATAATCAGCCGAAATTATAAGTCAGGATGTGAAAAGAAAAGATTGCAAATTTGATAACAAATCCCCAATTGTGTCACCCTGAGCGGTAGCGAAGGGTCTCTACGATAATCTCAGAGATTCTTCGCTACGCTCAGAATGACATGAAAAACTTACTTTATTTCAATTTGATAAGAAGCTTCTTCACGAGTAAAACGTGTCAGACCAGAAACCACCAAATAGGCTTTATCTCCAGAACGCAAAGAAAGTGGAATTTCAGCAGTTTGGTCTGCGTTTAATGGAATCATCGTCACACTTGAATCACTGGTTAAGATGAGAGCCAAACCGAATCTTTGCGGAAGCACATTTTGGATTCTAGCAAACCCTTCGGCTACCCAACCACCATCATCCGCTTCAAAATCTGATTGATAATTGATTGCTGTTACCTCAACATCATCTAGCATGAAGCCTTCACCATTGACCGCCGCATCAGTAACATATTCAAAACGGACGAAAACTTTTTTGCCAGCATAAGCAGAGAGGTCAATCGTTTCTTCTTTCCAGTCTGTCACACCTGTATAACCCCAACCATACGAATTACCACTTGGGTTTGTGCCTGTGCCGGAAGGTGTGGTTAAAATTTCCCATGTTTCGCCATTTTCAGAAACTTCAACATAGACATAATCCCAATCCAATTCAATATCGTACCAAGTGCGGAATGATAATTCGATAGGCGCGCTGACATTTGTAAAATCAAATTCGCGTGTCAAGGTCATGTTCGATGAATCACCTTTGTTTGACCAGAAGGCGTAGTCTCCGCTATAAGGGTCAGCAGGCAAGAGTCCCGTAATGGTTGAACCGCTAAATGATAATGTAAAGTCGCCGCTACATTCAATCGCAATATAATCTGCCGCGTATTGATGTACTGTACGTTGTAATGCTTCTTGCGGACAAGTGTAAATTGTTTCTGTCGCACTTGCTTGATGTGCGCCGGGATAATTTGTATAATCATAACGACCATCAGCAATTGATGGGTCTAACAAAAAGTTTGTCACAACCCAATCCATAAAAAACGCATCGGCATCAATCGGTTGACCTGTGAGTGAGTCAATGGCATTGATTTCAATTAAAACATCATCTACACTTTCTAAACCGTTGGCTTCATCTTTGATGAGAAGTTGTGTGGCTTCATCACCAAAGCGATTGAGAAAATAATTCATAAACAAAAAGCCTGCACCATAATGCGGACCCGTATTGCCATCGTTGGGCCAATCGTTTAATTGCAAATCTGGGTTTTGAATGTATAACCAATCAAAACCGCCGGGGTCATACCCATTTAAGAATGCGGCAAGCTCTGATGAGCCTTCGTTTAACCATGAGGTTTCGTTTAAATCTAAATTCCAATGAATCATGTGTTGAAATTCATGCGCTAACACGCCGTAAGAACTTTCATCAATAGATGTGTTATCAGCATTGAATAAAAACATTTCATGCCCATTGGAGTATTCTTGAATTAATGGGTGTGTTGAATCGGCAGATGAAAAATAACCAGCAACGGAAAAACCAAGTCCGCGTGCATATAAAATATAAATATGCTCATCGCCATCAATGCCAGGGCTCCATTCACTGCCGAAAAACTCGCGTGTGGTTGGGTAAATTTTATTTTCAAATTCCTGTGCTAGAGCGGCAACTTCATCTTCATCTACATTTACACCATCTTGCACCCAAAAATACATGTGCGGAGTAACATACTGCAGTGTGGCTGTAATTTGGACATTCTCTAAATTATCTAAATTCGTTACCCAAAAATTATCTTTATCACCTACAACGCGCGTGACTGCGGAAGTTGCCATCACTTCTGGAATATCGCATAAACCCTTTAAGCGACACGCCAAATCACGCGGGTCGTTGATTGGCACAATTGTATTTTGTAAAGTTTCTAACGTTTCGCTGGTGATAGTTTCTACAGGCGGACGAGTCAATTCTGGTTGTACAGTAGGTTCTGTTTCTGTGAATACAGGAAACTCTGTAATTTCAGATGGAACGATACTATAAAACCAATATCCTGCCGCGCCGAGCGCAATCACACACACACAGCATAACAAAGCCAATATGCCGATAATAATTCCTGTAGTTGTTGAGCCTGAACGATTTGAAGGGTTATCCATAAGTTATTTTCCTTTTTAGAAAAGATTGCCTGATGATACCTTGTATGAGTGAATTATGGATTAGGAAATTAGTCCGCTTCTAACTTAAGGGAAGCTTGATTCTGCTTCGTAAACAAAAACCTCCGAGTTCTTTAAGAACTCGGAGGTTTAGATTTAGATTACGCATCCACTTCTTGCTTACTTTTCTTTTTCTTTGTTGAAGCAGTCGTTTGGAAGACGATTTTATTTTCTTTCTCATCTACATCTACAATCACTTCGGCACCATCTTTGAATTTGCCGCTTAACAATTCTTTTGAAAGCGGACTTTCAACATATTTTTGAATCGCTCTGCGTAACGGACGTGCTCCAAAGGTTTGGTCATAGCCTTCTTTTGCTAACCAAGCGCGTGCCGCATCTGTAATTTGCACTGCAATATTATGGTCATTCAAACGGTCTTGCACTTCTTTCATTTGTAGAATCACAATTTGTTCCATTTGTTCTACAGAAAGTGGTGAGAACATGATGATTTCATCAATGCGATTCAAGAACTCAGGTCTAAACGAGGCTTTGAGAGCACTTTCAATTTTATTATGCGCTTCTCTTTCAGCATCATCCGACTTGTGCGGTAAAAAGCCTAAAGTGCCACCTTTTCTGACATATTCAGTACCCAAGTTTGAGGTCATGATAAGAACCGTGTTTCTAAAATCCACCACATTGCCTTGACCATCCGTCAAACGTCCATCATCTAAAATTTGTAATAAAGCATTCCAGACTTCAGGATGTGCTTTTTCAATTTCATCAAACAAAATAACACGATAGGGTCTGCGACGAACTGCTTCGGTTAATTGACCACCTTCTTCATAGCCAACATACCCGGGCGGCGCACCAAACAAACGCGAGACTGTATGTTGCTCACGATATTCAGACATATCAATTCGCACGAGTGCATCTTCATCATCAAACATAAACCAAGCCAATGCTTTTGCTAATTCTGTTTTACCAACGCCGGAAGGTCCAATGAAAACAAATGAACCGATTGGGCGACTGGGGTCTTTGAGACCAGAGCGAGCGCGACGAATCGCATCAGAGATAGCGTGAATGGCTTCTTCTTGACCAATGATTCTTTCATGCAAACGTGTTTCCATTTGCAAAAGTTTTTCTGATTCAGTTTCCAACATTTGAGTCACAGGAATGCCAGTCCATTGATGAACAACAGATGCAATGTCATCTACATCAACCACTTCATCCAATTGATGTTCTGCTTCCCATTTATCACGTTGAGCGTTGTAATCTTGTTCGAGTCTTAAGCGTTCAGCTTTTTTTTGTGCCGCACGTTCATAATCACGATTCAAACCTGCTTGTTCTTCTTCAGCTAACAATTTATCAACTTCAGTTTTCATCGCTTTCAAATCTGGCGGCATAGAATATAACGCCACACGAAGTTTCGCGGCGGCTTCATCCATTAAATCAATGGCTTTGTCTGGTAAATGACGGTCAGTTACATATCTATCAGCCAGACGAGCGGCGGCTTCTAAGGCATCATCAGCATAACGAACTTTATGATGCGCTTCGTAACGGTCACGCAAGCCATACATCATTTTGATGGTATCTTCCACACTCGGTTCTTCCACATAAATTGGAGCGAAGCGTCTTTCCAATGCGGCATCTTTTTCAATATGTTTATGGAATTCATCTAATGTAGTTGCACCAATACATTGCAACTCACCACGTGCCAAAGCAGGCTTGAGCATGTTGCTTGCATCCATGGCACCTTGTGCCGCGCCTGCACCAACAACAGTGTGCAATTCATCAATCATCAAGATGACATCACCTTTTGCACGTTGGACTTCTTCCATCACAGCTTTGAGTCTTTCTTCAAACTCGCCTCTGAATCTTGACCCGGCAATCATCGCGCCTAAATCAAGTGCCACTACTCTTTTGCCTGATAAGATTTCAGGAACATCATTCGTGGCAATCTTTTGAGCAAGCCCTTCAACGATAGCGGTTTTACCAACACCCGCTTCGCCAATTAATACCGGGTTGTTCTTCGTGCGTCGAGATAAGATTTGTATCAAACGCAGGATTTCATTATCACGTCCAATGACTGGGTCAAGTTTGCCTTCGCGGGCAAGTTGAGTTAGGTCACGTGAATATTTTTCAAGCGTTCTATATTTTGTTTCTGCTTGCGGGTCTGTGACTCTTTGTCCGCCGCGTAAATCTTGCACGGCGTCATACACGCGGTCACGTGATAAACCTGCTGATTCTAAAATGCGAGCGGCAGGTGTATTGCGTTCAGTGAGAATTGCTAAAAAGATATGTTCAGTCGAAATGTATTCATCTTTCAGACGGTTGGCTTCTTCATTAGCAAGATCAATTATCCGCTTGACTCGAGGCGTGATGAAAATTTGCCCAGCACCACCACCGAAAATATTCGCTTTCGGGCTGGCGCGCAGAGTCGCATCTAATCGTTCAGTCAATGCTTGGGCACTGACATTTAATTTTTCAAGGATTTGGGGAATCACTCCGCCAGGCTGTTCTATCAATGCCAGCAAAATGTGCTCAGTATCAATTTGGTTATGCCCATAGCGTTGGATAATCTCCGCGGCACGTTGGGCGGCTTCTTGGGCTCTTTCTGTAAATCTGTCAAATCGCATCATGGGGTTATTCCTTCCATAAACCTGACAGGTCTCCATAGTTGTTTGATTGGAGTAGGTCTTTATCCACGAAAAACTTATGAACATCAATGGTGCGGATAAGACCTGTCAGGTTTTGTAGTCGCGATTATAACAAAACCTGTGTTGGCAATTTGTCTGTTTGGTGTAAGAGGAGTGTTAGATTTTAATTATCTTTATTCTTATAAGACACAAAATCAAAATGCTATAAAATAATTATATGTGTACAAAGAAACAAGGACTATAATTCACTCAATGGCAACCATCACGCTTCCTGCACCAACCAATCACCCGCACTTGCGACCTCTTAACATCTTAAGAGACCTGCCTGCCGTTGCAGATTTAATTGAACAATGTTTTTCTGAAACGATGGATAGTGATGGCAAACGATACGTGCAAGACATGCGAAAAGCAAGTAACGATAATTCATTTATCAAATGGGCAAATCGCGTTGCCGATTCAACATCACTGCCACTGACAGGTTACATCTGGGAAGAAAATAATCAAATCGTTGGCAACATCAGCGTTGTGCCATTTCGTCATCGCGGAAAAAAGTTATATCTTATTGCCAATGTAGCAGTGCATCCAAATTATCGCCGCAAAGGCATCGCGCGTGCATTAACCGAACGCGCTTTAGGGCACATCCGCGAAAAAAAAATCAAAGATGTTTGGCTTCACGTCCGCACCGATAATCCCGAAGCCATTTTGCTTTACACAAAACTTGGTTTTAAAGAATATTCGCGTCGCACCACTTGGCAAACAATTGCTGGAAATTTTGATGTTACAAATCAGGATATTCAAATCACAAAGCGACATGCA
>Ga0224723_1000170_pt1 | contig 44730 bp, 63 predicted proteins | sample Balambano_FR2_Me_FD_161647 | JGI IMG/M metagenome (GOLD analysis project Ga0224723, IMG submission 161647) | Freshwater sediment microbial communities from Lake Towuti, South Sulawesi, Indonesia - Balambano_FR2_MetaG | ecosystem: Environmental > Aquatic > Freshwater > Lake > Sediment | place... | reverse complement strand
CAGTGGTGATTGGAACAGTGGTGATTCCAACAGTGGTAATCGCAACAGTGGTGATTGGAACAGTGGTCATTCCAACAGTGGTGATTGGAACAGTGGTGATTGGAACAGTGGTCATTCCAACAGTGGTCATTCCAACAGTGGTAATCGCAACAGTGGTGATTGGAACAAATCTTCTTTCAATTCAGGTTGCTTCAATACAGAGCAACATAAGTTGAAATTCTTTGATGAAGAAACTGATATGACATTTGAACAATGGAGAAGATCAGATGCATGTTATCTTCTGAATCAGATTAATTTCAGACCTACTGAATGGATTTATGAAGAAGATATGACAGATGAAGAAAAGGAACAATACCCTGATTATGAAACAACTGGTGGTTATTTGAAAGAGCGTGATAATTCAAATGCTGCTATTGAATGGTGGAACGATCTTTCAGAAATTAGAAGAAATATCATCAAGAATATACCAAATTTTGATGCTGATAAATTCTATGAAATTACTGGAATCAAGGTGATTTAATGATTCAGCTATTCCCCCATCAAGAACAAGCACTGGAACAAACAAAGAATTTTAATAGAGTCGCTTATTACTTGGACATGGGTCTTGGTAAAACATTCGTTGGTTCGGAAAAGATGATACAGCTTGGAACTGACTTGAATATCTTGGTTTGTCAAAAATCATTACTTGACACATGGATTGATCACTTGAAAAAGTATTATCCAAATTATGAAGTCATTGATATGACGGTTCAAGCTTCATCTAAATATTACTTGGATAATAAAGACCAATTTGAAAAATGCATCCTGGTTGTTAATTATGATTTGTTGTTCAGAAGAAAGTTCTTTCTTCACCTGGAACATTACACTTTGATGCTTGATGAAAGTTCAATGGTTCAAAATGAATCAGCAAAAAGAACCAAATTTATTCTTCAAATGAAACCTGATAATGTGATTCTTCTTTCAGGAACACCAACATCAGGTAAGTATGAAAATCTTTGGTCACAGATTCATCTTCTTGGTTGGAAGATAAGCAAAGACCTTTATAACAAACAATATGTGAATTGGAAGAAGATTGAAGTCGGTGGTTTTCCTATGAAAATAGTGGACAAGGATGAACCTTATAAAAATGTCGATAGGTTGAAGCAAAAGATGCGTGATCATGGAGCAATATTCATGAAAACAGATGAATGCTTTGAACTTCCTGAACAAACGTTCATTCCAATTGATATTAGCACTACTAGGGAATACTGGAAGTTCCAAAAGAATTCACTCATCACTTTTGATACTTTGAACCTTACTGAATTCAAGGATGACAGTGATTACTATGGAACGGATGTAACACCAAGGGTTGAATTAATCGGTGATACGACATTAACCAAGCGTTTGTATTCAAGGATGCTTTGCGGTCATTACAACTGGAATAAGATAAAGGCTTTTGAAGATTTGGTTTCCAGTACAAATGATAGATTGATAGTTTTTTATAACTTCAATGAAGAATTGCAATCTTTGAAGAAAATTGCAGAAAAATTTAAAAGACCTATTTCAGAAGTAAATGGACAAACGAAAGACCTTGCAAACTATGAAACAGAAGATAATTCTATTACTTTCATTCAATATCAGGCAGGTGCAATGGGATTAAATCTTCAAAAGGCGAACAAAATTATTTATTTCACTTTGACGGAAAAAAGTGAACTCTTTGAACAATCCAAGAAGCGGATTCACAGAATCGGTCAAAGTAAACCTTGTTTCTACTATTTGATGGTATGCAAGGGAAGCGTGGAAGAAGATATTCTTCAAACTTTGGAAATGCGGAAAGATTACACTGATGAATTATTTATTGATTATGAAAGGAAGGTTGAAAAATGAGTAACCAAACAGAAGTTCAAGTTTTTGAAAATCATTATTTACAAGTATTTAAACAACTGTCAGAAATCACAAAAACAAAAAAGCAATTGGACGAACAAGAAAAAAAGGTTAAAGCAGACCTTGAAAAAGCAATGGACGAACATGAAATTAAATCCATTGATAATCAGTTCTTGAAGATTACTAGGGTTGCAGCTTCTTCATCAACTTCCATTGACTTAAAAGCACTGGAAGAAAAAGAACCTAAATTGCATCAGGAATTACTTGAAGATTACCCAAAGGTTACAAATCGAAAAGCATATTTAACCTTCAAGGTGAAGTAATGGCAGCAGAAAAACAATTTGAAGGAAAAATAAAGAAATACCTTCATTCTATCGGGGTTTACCAGGCAGGTACACCATCACATCAAATGCATACTGATCAGATAGGATGGTTCACTAAGATTTGGGGTGGAGGTTATCAGAAAAGCGGTATTCCTGACTTAATCCTTTGCGTGAATGGCTTCTTCATTACAGTGGAGATAAAAGCACCTAATGGGAAAGCTTCCGCACTTCAAAAGATGAATACAGCACGAATTAATAAGTCAAACGGAATTAGCATGATTCTTTACCCTGATGGATTTGAAAACTTCAAAAAGATAATGGAAGGGGTGATAGGGTGCAGTTCTCACATTCAAGAGTTGACCTTCATAAAAAATGCTCATTCAGGTACAAGCTGCGATATATTGACAAGTTATTGACCTTACCACCTGATAATGCAGATCATCCTTTAATCATTGGAACAGCAATGCATACAGGTCTTGAAAAGGGTGTTGAAGTAGCAGTCAAAGAATATCTTATGTCTTATCCAATTATTACTGATAGGCATATTGAAGAAGTCATGAAATTAAGGAATGTCATACCAAAGGCAGCAAAAATGATTCCACAAGGTGAATTTGAAGTGAAGATTGAAGATGAAGATTTCATTGGATATATTGACCTTCTTGCACCTGCAACAGTATTTGAACGTGAAGTGGAAGTTCCAAATCAGTATGACCTTTATGACTTTAAATATTCCAATAATGTTTCGAATTATAAAAAGTCACAACAGCTTCATTTGTATAAATACTTTTGGGAAAAACAGAATCCAGGTAAGACCATCAGGGATATGTACTTTCTGTTTGTTCCTAAAACAAGTATTCGACAAAAGAAAACAGAAGATTTATTCCAGTTCAGACAAAGACTTGAAAGCGAATTGGACAAGCTTGAACCAAAACTGGTCAAGATTGAATATGATCCTTCAATGGTCATTGAATACATGCTTGATGTTAAAAGTGTACTGGAAGCAACTGAATTCCCTAAAAATGAAAGTTACCTTTGTAACTTTTGCGAATACCAAAAATATTGCGTTGAAGGAGAAGATTATATGTTATTACCTAAAAATGAAAGACGTAACATTGAAAAAATTGATAAGAAAGTTATTTGGATGTATGGTTCACCATTCAGTGGAAAAACAACCTTTGCAAATAATTTCCCTGATCCATTAATGCTGAATACAGATGGAAACATTAAGTTTGTAGATGCACCTTATATTTCCATCAAAGACCAGGTTTCTGTTGAAGGTCGAATGACAAAAAGAACACTTGCATGGGCAGCATTCAAGGATGTAATAGCAGAACTTGAAAAGAAACAAAATGACTTCAAAACTATCATTGTTGACCTACTTGAAGATACCTATGAATATTGCAGATTGTACATGTATGACCAAATGGGAATCACGCATGAATCAGATGATAGTTTCAGAGCTTGGGATAAAGTGAGAACTGAATTTCTATCAACCTTGAAAAAACTGATGAACCTGGACTATGAAAATATCATTCTCATTTCACATGAAGATTTGTCCAAGGACATTACTAAAAAAGGCGGTGACAAGATCACTGCAATCAAACCCAACCTACAAGAAAAAACAGCAAATAAAGTTGCAGGTATGGTGGATATTGTTGCAAGGGTTATTGCTGATGGTGAGGTTAGAACCCTTTCATTCAAAACAAATGAAGTTGTTTTTGGTGGTGGAAGATTAACAACATCCATCAATGAAATTCCACTTGATTATGATGAATTCCTAATTGTTTATGAAGAAGCAAATAAAAATGCAGTTGAAAAAATGAAAGGTAAATCAACTAAAACTGAAAAGGGTGCTGATTCAGCTTCAACTAAGTCCACTGGTGGGCGAAAAGGTAGAACCAAGAAGGAAACATCCCAAAAGGATGAAGAACCTTCTACAAGTGAAAATGAAGCTTCTGATAGTGATGTTGAACCAACCAAAGAACCTGTTAATGAAGCTGATCAAGTAGAAGAAACTGAATCAGATGAAGAAAATGTACAAGAAGATATTCAAGAAGATGACCTTCCTGAAGAAATGCAGGAAGAAGAAAAACCAAAAACAAGAACTCGTTCAAGAAAGTCCAGGGATGAAGTGAAGGAAGAAACTTCTGCTGAACCTGAACAACAGGAAGAAGCACCAAAAAGAACGAGAAGAAAAAGAGGTGAATAATAATGAATACTGAATTGATCGCTAAAATTTGTCACAACGTCAATAAGGCATATTGTGAAAGTCAAAATGATTTCTCACAGCCAACTTGGGAAGATGCACCTGAATGGCAAAAATCCAGTGCAATTAATGGTGTTCAGTACCATTTAGAAAATGATGTTACACCTGAAATGTCACATGAAAACTGGTTGAAACAGAAACTTGAAGAAGGATGGGTTTATGGTAAAGAAAAGAACCCTGAATTGAAAACACACCCTTGCATCAAAAGATATGATGAACTTCCAAAGTTCCAACGGGTAAAGGATGCTTTATTCAAGGCAGTTGTAGATTCATTTAAGTAATATTCATTCAATGTTCACTTATTCAATTCATTTTTGAATAAGTGAACTAAAATAAAAAATTCAAAAAACTGAAAGGTAAAAGGTGAATTAACATGGCAAATATTTGGGATAAATTTGATAACGCAATTGATACAGAAGGTCTTGCAGGTGATGTAAAAGAAGCAGCGGAAAATGGAACTGGTAGTTTCAAAGAAGTTCCACATGGTGAATATGAAGTTTCAGTCAACAAAATGGAATTAGTTGCTTCCAAAAAAGGTGATCCAATGGTTTCAATTTGGTTCAAAGTTGTTAGCGGTGATTTTAAGGGCAGCTTGATTTTCTTCAATCAGGTAATCACACAAGGCTTCCAAATTCACATTGTAAATGAACTGCTTAGATCAATGGACACTGAACAAAATATTGAATTCCAAACGTACAAGCAGTACGGAAACCTATTGATGGATGTTATGGAAGAAATTGATGGTGAACTTGAATTTGGTCTGAAATATGCAAAAGGTAAAAAGGATTTCAGCACATACGAAATTACTGATGTTTTTGAAATTGCTTAATTAAAAATTGAAGGGAAGTATTACACTTCCCTTCTTCATAAAAGCATTGGAGGGAATAAAATGGATGCTTTAGATGAACTTTTGAAAGTAAAAAAGGCTGAAATAAAAGTCTTGAAGGTTAGTCTTAAAAAACTAATAAAAGAAAAAGCAGATGTTCAATATATCAATAAGGTTGAACGTCAAATTAATTCACTTGAATGGTATGTTCATAGATTTAGAAAGGCTGCAATGCATCCAGTCAAGATTGATGGAATTGTCATTAATTTTAAATTGTATGAACGCTTCATCAAAAAGTTAAAGGGATTTAACATTTCCCAAGAAGTGAAAGACGGTCAGTTAGTCATTAACTATTCAAACAAGGTCAGTAAAGGAATGCTAACACTTGAAGATATAACAAGTCATTTCCCTGATGTTAGCAAGATTCAGGATGGTGAACTTTATGCTGTTTTATGACTTTGAGGTTTTTAAAGAAAATTGGATGGTTGTCATTATTGACATGATGAAGAAAAAAGAACATGTCATCATTAATGATCCTGATGAACTGGAAAGAGTTCATAAAGAAAATGTGAATGAAATATGGGTTGGTTTTAATTCCAGGCATTATGACCAATATATTTTCAAAGGTATTCTTTGTGGATTTGACCCTAAAAAAATAAATGATTACATCATTGTTAAAGGTAATCCAGGATGGAAATTTTCTTCATTACTTCGGAATGTGAAACTAATAAACTATGATGTTATGACCAACATTGATAGAGGATTAAAAACCTTTGAAGGGTTCATGGGGAATGACATAAGGGAATCAAGTGTTCCTTTCGATATTGATAGAAAATTAACTGAAAAAGAGATTGAAGAAACGGTCAAATATTGTAGACATGATGTGCAACAAACAGTTGAAGTGTTCCTGGAACGGAAAGATGACTTTGAAGCACACATGGGTTTAGTGAAAATTGCATGTGAAGGAAAACCATTGGACTTATTTCTTTTATCTAAAACGAAAGTTCAACTATCATCCATCATACTAGATGCAAATAAAGTGGATCGTAACGATGAATTTAATATTGATTTTCCTTCCACAATGAAAATTGAAAAATATAAAGAAGTGGTTGACTGGTATGCCAACCCTGAAAACAGAAAATACAATATCAATCCTGATGATAAAAAGTCAAAGAAGAATCAACTGGATATTATGGTTGCAGGTGTTCCGCATGTCTTTGGATGGGGCGGTGTTCATGGAGCAATAGACAAATATCATGGTGAAGGTTATTACCTGAACATGGATGTTGCTTCCCTATATCCATCACTGATGATTCAGTATGATCTTGGTAGTAGAAATATGAAAGACCAAAAGAAATATGAAGAAATTTATCATCAACGATTGAAATATAAAGTAGAAAAGAACCCTTTAGATTTACCATTGAAACTTGTTCTGAATGGTACATATGGGGCAATGAAGGACAAAAACAATCAGTTGTTTGACCCAAGACAAGCAAATAGGGTTTGTGTATATGGTCAATTATTATTGCTTGATTTAGTCGAAAAGCTTGAACCACATTGTCAGATTATCCAATCCAATACGGATGGTGTACTGATAAAAATGAACCGTTATGAAGATTATGATTTGATTGATGATATTGCTTATGAGTGGGAACAAAGAACAGGCCTTGTTCTTGAATTTGAAGAATTCAGAAGGGTTTTCCAAAAGGATGTAAACAATTATATTGTCATTGATGCAGACGGAAAATACAAATCCAAGGGTGGATATGTAAAGAAACTAAACAACTTGGATTATGACCTTCCAATTCTAAATAAGGCACTAATCAATTATATGGTTCATGATATTCCAGTTGAACAAACGGTAAATCAATGCAATGAATTGAAAGAATTCCAACTGGTTTCAAAGATAAGCGGAAAATATACAACCATTCTTCATGGTGATCAAGAAGTATTTGAAAAATGCATTAGAATATTTGCTTCAAAATTGGAATCTGATAAAGGTGTTGTAAAAGTTCATGCTACAACGGGTAGACCTGCAAAAATACCTAATTCCCCTGAAAATTGCTTCATTTACAATGATGAAGTGAATGGGGTTAAAGTACCAAAGAAGTTGGATAAACAATGGTACATTAATTTTGCATTGAAAAGATTGACTGATTTCGGTGTGGTGTAAAACCAGTAGAAAAAACATAGTAGACAGGCGGTGATTGAGAATTGTTTTTCAAAGGATATGTTGAAACCAAAAATAAAAAATGCATAGAGGAATTTAAAGGTAGAACGGATTTAAAATCCTATGAACAAGTGCAATCACTGCCTGAATTTGCTGGAATATTAGCAACAGACACTATTCTGATTGACGTTGATGACTTTGAACAAAGTGAAATATTGTTCAAAATTGTTCAAGATATGCAGCTTCAATGTAGAGTGTATGAAACTACTAGGGGGAAGCACTTTCTGTTCAAAAATGAAGGTGTGGAACGGAATAGAACTAAGGCATCACTTGCACTTGGCATTAAATCAGACATTAAACTTGGGAAAAGAAACTCTTATTCCATTTTAAAGTTTAAAAATAAAGAAAGAACCATTCTTTATGATGCTGTTGAGGGTGAAGATCCACAAGAACTTCCAAAATGGTTGTTTCCTATAAAGACAAGTATGGATTTCCTGGATATGAATGCAGGTGACGGAAGAAATCAGGCATTGTTCAACTACATTTTAACTTTACAATCCAATGATTTTTCAGTGGATGAATCTAGGGAAACCATCCGATTAATAAATGAATATGTATTAAAAGAACCGTTATCAGAAGATGAAATTGAAGTGATCCTTAGGGATGATGCTTTCTCAAAGCCTATCTTTTTCAAGGGAAATACCTTCCTTTTCGATAAGTTTGCAGTGTTTTTAAAAAACAATCACCACATTATAAGGATTAATAATCAGCTTCATTTATACAAAGATGGAATTTATGTAAGTGGACAGGCTGAAATTGAAGCTGAAATGATACGACATATTCCCCAATTGAATAGAGCAAAAAGGGCAGAAGTCCTGGCATACCTGGACATATTAATTCGTGAAAATACACCTGCAACAGATGCAAATTGGATTGCCTTTAGGAATGGATTATTAAATATTCATGATGATACCTTTATTCCATTTTCGCATGAACATATTATCACCAATAAAATTGATTGGGATTATAACCCTAATGCCTATTCAAAATTAACTGATGATACTTTGAACAGAATTGCAGTTCATGATGAAAAAATAAGAATGTTGCTTGAAGAAATGGTTGGTTATACCATGTTCAGAAGAAATGAATTGGGTAAAGCATTCATTTTAACTGGTTCGGGTAGTAACGGAAAATCAACATTCCTGAATATGCTGAAAACCATGCTTGGAAGAAGAAATGTTTCGGCACTTGATTTGAAAAAGTTAAATGATCGGTTCAGTACAGTCATGATTTTTGGAAAGCTTGCAAACATTGGTGACGATATTTCAGATGAATTTATTACGGATGCAGCAGACTTCAAAAAAATAGTTACTGGTGAAACCATAGATGCTGAACAAAAAGGTCAACCAAAGTTTGAATTTGAACCATATGTGAAACTATTATTTTCAGCAAACAATATTCCTAGAATCGGGAAAGGAAGGGATTCATCAGCCATATTAAGAAGGCTGATAATCGTTCCATTCAATGCAAAGTTTAGTTCCAGTGATCCTGATTATGTACCGTTCATTGGTGACAAGTTAAGAACACAGGAATCTATTGAATATCTTGTTCAACTTGGTATTCAAGGGTTAAAAAGAGTTCTTATTTCAAGACAGTTCACTGAAAGTGAACAAGTTCAAAAAGAACTTGAAGAATATGAAGAAAACAACAATCCTATTCTTGGATTCTTTAAAGAGATTGATAAGGATGAAATTGAAAATGAACCTACTAATCTAGTTTATAGAAAATATCAAGAATATTGTTTAGCTAATAGTTTACAAGCAATGTCCAACATTGTTTTCTCTAAAGAGGTTAAGAAGCACTTTAAATTTACAATTGTAGATAAAAGGGTTAATGGAAAAAAATCAAGGGTTTTTGTTTCAGAGTAAAGGAGTGGATTAATTGTTGAAATTATTAAGTCTATTCAGTGGAATAGGTGCATTTGAAAAGGCACTGAATAACTTGAAAGTAAAATATGACTTAGTAAATTATTGTGAGTTTGACAAGTATGCTTCCAAGGCATATTCACTAATTCATAATGTACCTGAATCAAAGAACCTTGGTGACATTACCAAAGTAGATGAAACATCCCTTCCTAAAGGTATTGATTTAATAACATATGGTTTCCCATGTCAAGATATATCTTTAGCAGGTCATCAAAAAGGTTTATTTAATGAAGATGGTACGAAAACAAGAAGTGGTTTATTCTTTGATGCATTAAGAATTATCACACACACACACACACAACCAAAGATTGCTATTGCGGAGAATGTGAAGAATCTTACCAGTAAGAGATTTGAAAAACAATTCAATATAGTTTTAGATTCATTAGATCAGGCGGGTTATAACAATTATTATCAAATTCTGAATGCCAAAGATTATGGAATCCCGCAAAACAGGGAAAGGGTTTTTATCATATCCATTAGGAAAGATATTGATAATAATATGTTTGAATTCCCTACACCTTTTGAACTTAAAAAGACCTTGAAAGATATGTTGGAAGATGAAGTTGATGAAAGCTATTTCTTATCAGATGAAAAAATTAACAAGATAAGGTATAGCAACTTCAATCAAGAGAAAACACTCATTCAAGGGGGAGGGGTTTGTCAAACATTGTTAGCAAGAGATTATAAAGACCCCAAATGTGTTGAGGTACTGTAATGAATAAAGACAAGAGAATAATACAGGAAGCGAACTTAAATCATTATGGAAATGACCAAATGAACCGTGTATATGGAGTTGAGGGTATATCACCAACAATTAAAACGGTAACCGGGGGAGGACGTGAGGTGAAAATATTAATTAGAGAAGCAACCAAGCAAGGTTATGCGATAGCTGAAACGGGTGATTCTATCAATCTTGAACATCCAAATTCAAATACTAGAAGGGGTAGGGTTGGAAAATCTGTTGCGCAAACTGTCACTACTTCCCCACAACAGGCGGTTATATTGAAAAATAGAGTTAGAAAAATGACACCAAAAGAGTATTTAAGATTAATGGGATTTTCAGATTCAGATATTGATATTTTGAATGAAAATGGTATTTCTAAAACACAACTTTATAAACAAGCAGGAAATTCAATAGTAGTTGATGTACTGGAAGAAATATTTTGTCAGATTTTCGATCAAGATAATGAAATTTGGGTGTGAAGGGGTGAAATCATTGCAAGATAAAATACAAAAACATCAAGAAATTTGCAAAATACTTAATGATGTTTATGAAAGGAAAAATCATGATTACGGTGATTCCTTTGCAAAGTTAAGAAATGAAATTCCTAATGCAATCCTGGTTAGGGTGTATGACAAATATAGCAGGCTGAAAACCTTACTTGATGGTAAGGAACAGCTTGTTATGGAAGAAAGTATTGATGATACCCTAATGGATTTAGCAAATTACTGTATTATGGAATTAGTCGAAAGGAAGATTACAAATGGAAATTAATGAATACCAGGCTTTAGCATTAAGAACATCTAATAGTGAAATGTCAGAGGATTTAATACTTAATGGAATCCTTGGGTTATGTGGTGAAACTGGTGAAGTATCTGATCATGTTAAGAAATCATTATTCCAAGGTCATGAATTCGATAAAGAACAGGTCATTAATGAACTCGGTGATGTTTGTTGGTATGTTGCAATATTAGCGAAAGGTCTAGATGTTGACCTGGAAACAGTTATGCAGAAAAACATAGATAAATTAAAGGAAAGATACCCTGATGGTTTCGCTGCTGATAAATCTATAAACCGAAAGGGTGACTTAAATAATGACTGAATCTGAAAAAATTCCTATGTTAACAGATGAAAGGTTCGACAAAATTGAACAGTTCGCTGAACTTGTTAAACCAGTACAAAAATGGTTACTTGAAAACTATCATCCCCATTCTAAAGTAATAATTGAATCAACAGGTGCAACGGTGGTCACAGATGAAATGTATATTCCGTTGAAGGTGAAATAAAATGTGGTACTTCTTATCTTTCATGGTAGGTGGAATATTCGGTGTAGTTATCATGTGTTTAATGTTTATAGCAAAGGAAAGTGATGAACGTTATGAAAGGGAGAAATCCAAAATTTAATGCAAGTGGTAGTCCTGATCCAACAGCTTATGAAGCGTTAAAATCCATCACCAAAGAAGAAAACATCTTAGAAAAGAATATTCGTAAATTGATACAAGGAATTTATTTACTCGCTGAATTGATTGGGGTTGAAGTGAGTGGTTCAATTTCAATTAAAAGTAAGAAGTCAAACATTGTCATTAAAAGACGTTTTTGAAGGGGTGTCATTTCATGAGAAAGCCTAAACAACGTCAAAAAGGTGATTGTTTCCGCCCGGTTGTTCATGTGATTAAAGCTAAAAATGGAGTGCCAACAAGAATTGAATTTAATGGTCAAAACTATGCCTTGGTTCATGATAATCATATCAATGGACATAAGAACAAGGTCAAAAGGAAGGAATCTACTAAATGAAACCAGTAAAAACAGAAACAAGCAATATTACTTTTGTCGGTGAAGGTTGTGAAGATTTACCTGGTACAAGATATTTATGTGAAGATGGTGTAACACCAGGAATTGAAACAGTTTGGGAATTAGATGAAAACGAAAAGAAACAGGTATTGGAATCAGGTCGGATTTACTTATACATCATGGGAAGAACTGTTCAACCTTGTTTCCTTGCAACTGAATCAGCAGTAAGAATTGAAGAAGAAAAGGATGATGAAAATGAAAACAACAGCACAACGAATTGAAGAATTTTATGGTTTAATGCACCCTTACATCAGTAAAGAATTTTATCAGTGGTTAATTCAAAACGGTTTCTTTACTGCTCCTGCTTCACGAAAATATCATGGTGATTATATCGGTGGTCTTTATGATCATAGTCATGCGGTTACTGAATCACTGGTTGAAATGACTGAAAAGTTTGGTCTTAAATGGCAAAATGAACGGTCACCTTATATTGTTGGAATGCTGCATGACCTTTGTAAAATTGACCAATATGTAAAGGTTGTTGATGTTGAAGGTGTTCACTACTTTGGAATGGATGAACCACAGGGTGAAGAATTCCACTTTGAATATAGTAAAGATATTGTGATTCCTGGTCATGGTGACAAATCGGTGATGATGCTTTCCCAACATATGCAATTAACAGAAGAAGAAATCCTTTGTGTTCGTTACCACATGGGTTCTTATGAAACAAAGGATTGGGAATTTTATGACAAGGCAATTAAGAAATATCAAACAGTTCTGTTCACTCATACTGCTGATATGCATGCATCCAAAGTGAAAGGAATCTGATGTAAATGGAACAATATATTATTGTTACCAGTCTTATATTCCTTATATTTTTAATTGGGTTTGGACTTGGAAGAATATCAATGTTCAAAGCACTGGTTAATTTAAGAAAAGAATTTGATGAATTAAGAAAAGAGATCCTTATATTCAAACATAATATTCCCACGAAAAAAGGAAGAATCTTCATCAAAGATGATGATAAATAAAAATCCGCTTCCCCAACCTGTTCAGCAGTAGTGGTGGGAAACGGTGTTCAAGGTATGTTCATGATTGTTCATGGTGAATAAGTGACAACTTGAACGGTAACAAACACTTATAAACATTGGTTTCATTCGTTATCTGTTCAAGTTGTTCAAGATTAATATAATTTATTATATAGATTAGTAAATTCATATATTAGTAATTTAATAAAAAAATATACTCTAAAAATAAGTATATAGAGAATAAAATGCGGAACGTTGAACACTTTTCCTTCAAACCCTTGATACGACTAGTTTTAAAGGTGTTCCACTTAGTGTTCATGTTCAAGATGAAGTTCCGCATTTTAGATACATATGTATTTATTTTTATAGAAAGGTAGGTCTTTTCATGAAAAATAATACAAGTGTAATAGAAAAATATATTGAAGATACAGCAAATTTAACTTCAAGTCTGACTGCTAGTTTAACTGCTAAAGAAGTAGTTTCAGAGTTAAAAAGACAAGGATTGTTGAAGGATAATAAACAAACACCTTTTCAGAAAACAGAAGTGCTGCTTTATAATTACACGAATTTCAAAGCTGCCATTGTCGATAAACTCGAACAAATTAAAGATATTCAATCAGTAGGCCTGCAAACCAAATCGAAAAGTGTTACCACTTTTTCAGGTAGTATTAATTATGATACAAAATCAGATGATGAAAAAGTTGAAGAAAAGATTGAAGCCATTGAACATAGCATTCAAACAACTAGGAATTATATTAAAGTCATTGAAGCTGCACTTGAAAGAATGAAAGATGATCCATACTTTGAAATTATCCCAATGAAATATTTTGACGGTAAGACCAGGGAACAAATCGCTGAACATTTTAATGTAGATGTGTCCACCATTAGCAGAAATAAAAACAGAATAATCAATCTATTACAAATTAGATTGTTCAGTGATGAAGTGATTACTCAAATTTTCAGTTAATTAATGCACTTTCCATGCAACATAGGCACTATTGATGTGCATTATATTAAATAGTAATCTGATAGCATAGATAAATTTAAATAGTGTATATTGAATTTGAGAATTCTAAGTCCACCTCCTACTTAGAATTCTCTTTTTCTTTATATAAACTGAAAGGAAGGTGATGTGAATGAGAAAACTAACTGATAAACAGGTACGGTTCATTGATGAATATCTGATTGACTTGAATGCAACCCAGGCTTATAAAAGAGCAGGTTATTCAGTCAAGAGTGATAATGCAGCAGGGGTTGAAGGATTGAAATTACTAAGAAACCCTAAGATTCAGGAAGAATTGAAGAAAAGACAAGATGACCTTCAAAAACGAACCGAAATTACACAAGAAAACGTTTTGAAGGAACTTGCAAAGATTGCTTTCTCTAATGGTACTGACTTTGCTGAAATCGTGAATCGAACAGTAGTTGATCGTGAAACACACCTTCCAATCATTGATGAACATACAGGTGAACCACGAATTTATAAAGAAGTTGTTGTCAAAGCAACCAAAGATATTCCTGAAAATAAACGTGCTGCAATAGCTGCCATAAAAGAAAACAAATATGGTATTTCTGTTGAATCCTATGACAAAGTAAAAGCACTGGAATTGATAGGAAAGCATATTGGTATGTTTACAGATAAGCTTGAAGTTAAAGGGAACATCAATAACCCGTTTGAGGGGCTGACAACTGAACAGCTTCTTAGATTAGCAGGTGAAGATGATGACCTTGATGAATAAAGTTAAACTTGCAGCAAAGTGTGAACTTGCAAAAAGGGATTTCTTCTATTACTGCAATATAAAAGCACCAAAGTTTTATAAAAAGAATCGGACATTCTTAAAAGACTTTTGTCATGATCTACAAGACTTTTATCAATCAGATGATGAAGTCTTAATTGTGAACATGCCCCCACGACATGGAAAATCAAGAACAGTTGGTTGTTTCGTTGAATGGGTTCTTGGTAATAATCAAGAAGAAAAGGTCATGACTGGTTCTTATAATGAAACCTTATCCACTTCTTTTTCAAAGAATGTGAGAAATACCATTCTTGAAGAAAAGGCTGATGAAGAAAAGGTTGTTTATTCTGATGTTTTTCCAGGTATCACAATTAAACGTGGTGATGGTGCTATGAATATGTGGTCACTGGAAGGTGGTTACAATAATTATTTAGCAACTTCACCAACTGGAACTGCAACAGGGTTCGGTGCTTCAATCCTTATCATTGATGACCTTATCAAATCAGCATTGGAAGCAAATAATGCTGATGTTCTTGAAAAGCATTGGGAATGGTTCACTAATACCATGCTTTCAAGGCTCGAAGAAGGTGGAAAAATCATCATTGTAATGACAAGGTGGCATAGTTCAGACCTGGCAGGTAGAGCATTAGAACATTACACTAATGCAGGTGCTAAATTAAGACATATTTCATATAAGGCACTTCAAGATGATGGTTCAATGTTATGTGATGAAATATTATCAAAGAAATCCTATGATTCTAAAATAAAGGCAATGGGAATAGATATTGCTTCTGCAAACTATCAACAAGAACCTATTGACTTGAAGGGCAGACTTTACACTTCATTCAAGACATATGATAGATTACCAATGGACAAGAACGGTAATTTACTATTCAGTGCAATCAAGAACTATACTGATACTGCTGATACAGGTAATGATTATCTATGCAGCATTGACTATGGTGTTTACCAAGGTGAAGCTTATGTATTGAATGTTTTATATACAAAAGAGGGAATGGAAATCACTGAACCTGCACAAGCAAAAATGATGCATGAAGATGGTGTCAATATAGCTGACATTGAATCCAATAATGGTGGTCGAGGTTATTCAAGGAATGTGGAACGGATAACTAAAGAGAAATATAAGTCCAATAAGACTAAGTTCAATCCTTTCCATCAATCGAAAAATAAATTATCAAGAATCCTTTCCAATTCAACTTGGGTTATGGATCACATTTATTTCCCTGTTAACTGGAAAGATAGATTCCCTGAATACTATGAAGCAATGACTAAGTATCAGAAGGAAGGTAAGAATTCACATGATGATGCACCTGATGCTACAACTGGAATCGCTGAAAAGATAAATGCAGGGGAAACATTTAGTTTTGATTAAAAGAAAGAAGGTGACAACATGAAAAAGGTTGATGTTTTAGGCACTACATATATTGTCAAAGAAGATAATGATGTAAATGACCCTAAATTAAAGGAATGTGATGGGTATTGTGATGAAACAATTAAACTTTGTGTTGTCGCTGATCTAGTTCCTGATATTATGTCAAAAGCAAATCTTGATGAATATAAAAAGAAAGTGACCAGGCATGAATTAGTTCATGCCTTTTTATTTGAAAGTGGTTTAACTGAAAATAGTTGGGCAGAGAATGAAGAAATAGTGGATTGGATTGCATCACAATTTCCTAAAATGTTAAAAGCGTTTAAGGAAATAGGTGCTTTATAAATAAAAGAAAAAACCTAGCAACTGCAATTGCTAGGTTTAAACGAAATGCCACCATTTATTAAACGGTTTGCAATAATAATTCAATTAAAGTTATTATCTCATAATTTTAAGATAATAACAATAATCCGTTTAATAGAAGGTGGTGAAACCATTGTTTGAATTTTTATCCTTAACAGGTGAACCAACTTTGAACAATATAGTTCGTGAAGGTTCAAGAATTACTGATGAACGCTTCATTGAACTTGAAATTCAAAGGTTCAAGGCTTCGAGAAAGAGAAGGGAAATGATTAATGGCGAAAAGTATTATGAAGGTAATCATGACATTCTTTCCAGGAAAAGAACTGTAATTGGTGCAGATGGAAAGCTTGAAGAAGTAAAGAACCTTCCTAATAATCGAATTGTCGATAATCAATACGGGAAGATGGTTGATCAAAAGAAAAACTATTTATTAGGGCAGCCGATTGTTTTCAATACTGAAAATGATATTTATACTAAACTTCTGAAAAAGATGTTCAATAAGAAATTTTTACGTTTGATGAAGAATGTCGGTGAAGATGCTTTGAACACTGGTATTGGATGGATTTTCATTTATTACAATGAACATGGTGAATTCACCTTCAAACGGTTCAAATCTTATGAAATCATTCCAGGTTGGAAAGATGCTGAACACACTCAACTGGACTATGTTATTCGACTGTATGAAGTGATTGTTTATGAAGGAATTCAGGAAAAGGTAGTTGAAAAGGTAGAAGTCTATGATGAAAATGGAATTTACCGTTTTATCTTAGATGGTGGAAAGCTTATCCCTGATGAAATGCCTTTTAGCAATTATTTCACAACGATTGATGAAGATGATGAACAGGTTATTGAACAAGGTTGGAATTGGTCAAAGATTCCTTTAATTCCGTTCAAATATAATGCTAAAGAAATTCCATTGATTAAAAAAGTTAAAACTTTACAAGATGGATTGAACATTATTCTTTCAAACTTCCAAAATAACATGGAAGAAGATGCAAGGAATACTATTCTAGTTTTAGTAAACTATGATGGTGAAAATTTAGGTGAATTCAGAAAGAATCTAGCAACCTATGGTGCTGTTAAGGTTAAAACAGTAGATGGTTCAGGTGGTGATCTGAAAACATTACAGGTTGAAGTAAATTCAGAGAATTATAAGGTCATCATTGAAATATTCAAGAAAGCCATTATTGAAAATGCAAAAGGGTATGATGCAAAGGATGATAGGCTTTCAGGTAATCCAAACCAAATGAATATTCAATCCATGTATTCAGACATTGACCTTGATGCAAATGAAATGGAAACGGAATTTCAAGCTTCCTTTGAAGAATTGCTTTGGTTCGTTAACGTTCATTTGTTCAATGTTGGTTTAGGTGACTTTGAACAAGAAGAAGTGGAAATCATCTTCAATCGGGATATTATGATTAGTGAATCAGAAGTTATTACCAATATTAAAGATTCAGTTGGAATTCTTTCTGATGAAACACTTGTTGCAAATCATCCTTGGGTTGATGATCCACAATCTGAACTGGAAAGAAAAGAAGTACAAAAGCAAAAAGAAATGGATGAATATTCAAATGCATTCAATCCTGCTGTTCCAGGCGGTGGGATAGATGAAGAATAAGCAATACTGGCAAAAACGGTTTGAACAACTTGAAAATGCTTCTAATAAAGAAGCTGCATTCTTAGTTCAGGATGCAAATGAAAGTTTCCGTAAAGCACAGATGCAAATTGAAAACCAAATCAATTCTTGGTATCAAAGATTTGCAATCAATAACAATATTTCAATGGCAGAAGCTAGAAAGATTTTACCGACAAGGGATTTAGCTGAATTCAAATGGAATGTTCAGGAATTCATTAAATATGGTGAAGAAAATGCCATGAACCAACAATGGATGAAGCAACTTGAAAATGCTTCTTCTAGGTATCATGTTTCTAAGCTTGAAGCATTGAAAGTGTTAATTCAACAAGTCATTGAAGTCTTGTTTGGAAATCAAATAGACAGTATTGATGGTTTGATGAAGAATACTTTTACTAATGGTTATTATCGAACCATATTTGAAGTTCAAAAGGGGTTCAATATTGGTTGGGATATTTCTTCTATTGATGAAAATAAACTGAAAAAGATTATTTCTAAACCTTGGTCAGTTGATGGGAAGAATTTCAGTGAAAGAATTTGGGGAAATAAATCAAAGCTGATTAATGAACTTCACACTGAACTTACTCAAATGGTCATCACAGGTAGATCACCTGATGAAGCTATAAAAAATATTGCTAAAAAGATGAATACTTCCAAGAATAATTCAGGAAGATTGATCATGACGGAATCATCTTATTTCACATCAGCTTCACAGAAAGATGCTTTCATTGAACTGGATGTTGAAAAGTTTGAGATTGTAGCAACACTGGATTCAAGTACATCAGAAATCTGTCAACAGATGGATGGTGAAGTTTTTGATATGAAAGACTTTGAACCTGGTGTAACTGCACCACCATTTCATGTTTGGTGTAGAACAACAACTGTTCCTTATTTTGAAGATAATTATGGGGAACGTGCTGCAAGAAATGCAAATGGTAAAACTTATTATGTTCCAAGTAATATTAAGTTCAATGAATGGCAAGAAAAATATGCAAGTTAAACATCCTATGAAAATTTAGGATGTTTTTTTTTATTTCACTAAGGCGGTGATCTAATTATCTCCCTTGATGCTTGGGTTAAAGTATTGCTTTTTCGTCATTTTGGTATTGTTGACGTTAAAGAACAAGACAAATAATACTGGACTGAACCAGGTAAAAAATGAATTTGAAAGGATGGTAAATGACCATGAAAAAAGAGGATTTTATTAAGTTAGGATTTAGTGAAGAAGATGCAAAGAAAGCTGCTGATGCTTCACAAGAAGAACTGAAAGCGTACATTCCAAAAACAAGATTTGATGAAGTGAACAATGAAAAGAAAAAGCTTGAATTGGATGTTCGGGAACGTGATACACAACTTGAAACATTAAAGAATTCAACTGGTGATGTGGAAGCTATGAAGAAACAAATCACTGACCTTCAAGCTGATAACAAAACCAAAGATGATGCACATGCTGCTGAAATCAAACAATTAAAAATTGATGCTGCTGTTACTTCTGCACTTACTGCTTCCAAAGCTAAAAATGAAAAGGCAGTAAAAGCATTACTTGAACTTGATTCTGAAAAGGTTGAACTGCTTGAAGATGGAACAATCAAAGGATTAGATGACCAAATCAAAGGACTTGTTGAATCAGATGATACCAAGTTCCTTTTCAATACAGAAACAAAGAAAACGCAATTCAAGGGTGCTACACCAGGTGAAACTGGCAATGAATCAGGTGACAAAGGAATTGATATTGCTAAAATGTCATATGAAGAATTGGCTTCTTACCTGGAAGCAAACCCTGATGCAGAAATTTAATTTTATTAAAGAAAGAAGGATGAATAATAATGGCTAAATTTGATGCTAAAAGTTTTAATGAAAGAGCATTCGGAAAATATGTTGATATTGTTCCAAAATTAAAGAAAAATGAATTGGTTAAGTCAAAGGCTTTACAATCAAACAGTCAAATCAAACAGGCCTTTAGTGGTCAAACTGGTGTAGTTTATGCAACGATCCCTATGTTCGGTCGCATTGACGGTTCACCATTAAACTATGATGGTGCTACTGATATTACTGCAACAAGCACTACTACTTATGAACGTGGTGTGGTTGTTATTGGTCGTGCTAAAGCATGGGTTGAAAATGACTTTTCAGAAGATGTGACAGGTGGAGCAGGTTTCATGTCTAATGTTGCAAAACAAGTTTCTGAATACTGGGATGAAGTAGATCAGGACACATTACTTTCAATTCTTCAAGGTATTTTCAGCATGACTGGTGCAAACAACTTAAAATTTGTTAATGGTCATACTCATGACATTAGTGGAATCGTAAAGGGTGTTGTTGAAGCTGCAACTTTAAACACTTCCATTCAAAAAGCATCAGGTGATAAGAAATCCAAGTTTACTATTTCTATCATGCATTCTTCTGTTGCTACAAATCTTGAAAACTTAAAACTTCTTGCGTATATGACTTATACGGATGCAAATGGTATTGAACGACAACTTGAACTTGCAACTTGGAATGGTCGTGCGGTCATCATTGATGATGGTATGCCAACAGAAGATGTTACAGGTCACTATATCAGATGTACTTCTACTGATGTAGGTGCATTAAAAGTTGTTTCTGATGCTTCAACACCAGGAGCAAATGAAATCAAAATCACAGATACAGGAATTTCAGTTGTAGCAGGCGATTATGTACTATTCTTAAATGATTACACTAAATACACTACTTATGTTCTTGGTAATGGTGCATTTGACCATGAAGATATTGGTGCAGAAGTTCCATATGCTATGGTTCGTGATGAAAAAACAAACGGTGGTCAAACTTACTTGTATTCTCGTCAACGTAAAGTATTTGCACCTTATGGAATTAGCTTCACAAAATCAGCTATGGTGACAAATTCACCAACAGATACAGAATTACAGAATGGTTCTAACTGGGAACTTGTTCATGATGGTGGAGCAGGTGCAGGAAGAAAATATCTTGATCATAAAGCAATTCCTATTGCTCGTATTATTTCAAGAGGTTAATAAAGGGGTGACATAATATGAGTATTGAAGATAGGATATTAGCACTCCAACAACAAATTAGTATTGTTTCGACAGTTGGTGTTGAATTCATTCTAAAAGTCTATAAAAGACTTGAATCATTTGGATATACAGTGACAAATGAAGATGACTGGATAATAGGCTTTTCTATTCAGAAGGTGGAAAATACTATCAAGAACTCATGTAATGTCACATCCATTCCAAATGGTTTAACCCATATTGCGGTTGATATGATTTGTGGTGAATTCCTCTTTGCTAAAAAACAAAGTGGAAAAATAGAAGGTTTCAACATGGAAACTGCAATCAAGCAAATTCAAACAGGTGATACTAATGTTACTTTTGCTATTGAAGGTTCTAAATCACCTGAACAAAGGCTTGATTCACTTATTTCCTTCTTAATTACTAATGGAAAGGGTGATTTCGTATCTTATCGGAAAATCAGATGGTAATGGTACGAAAGGCAGTAGAATCTACTTACATTGGAACTTGTACCATTACTGAATATCAATCTTATAAAAAAGAAAATAAGTCTACTGGACATAAAGAAGTTGTTGTTCTTGAAAATCAACCTTGTAAGCTTTCATTCTCCAAGATAACCAATTCCAATCAAGGGGAAACTGCTTCAATGGTTATTCAAACTGCAAAAGTTTTTATTGCACCTGAAATTCAAGTGAAACCTGGTTCAAAACTGACCATTACACAAAATGGTGTCACCACTGAATATAAGAATAGTGGTGAACCTGCTTTATATAACACCCATCAAGAAATTATTCTTGAATTGTTCAAAGGGTGGGCATAATGGGTAGTTTCGGAAGTGCAAATTTTGGAGATTTAAGAAAGTTTCAAGAAAAATTGAACAGATTGAACGCAAATGAAGTGAATTCTTTTATTGAATCATGTGCAAAAGAACTTGCAGCAAGACTTCTTGCAAAGGTTATAAAAAGAACACCAGTTGGTCAATATCCTTCAAGTACAGGTAAAAAAGGCGGTACTTTAAGAAGGGGATGGACTGCATCTAAAAACCAAAGTGCTACTGCATATGTCGGTTCATTAACAGTTCATCATTTTGGTAATACTTATGTGATTGAAATAGTCAATCCTATTGATTATGCATCTTATGTTGAATTTGGTCATAGGACAAGAGATCACAAGGGTTGGGTTCAAGGTAAATTCATGTTGACCATTTCTGAACAAGAAATTCAACAAGCTGCACCACAAATTCTTGAAAGAAAACTAGCAAAAAAATTGGGGGAATACTTCAAATGATTAATAGAATAATTGATGCCATTAGTATTTCCATCAATACTGAATTTGGTGATGGTTATGAAATTTATACGGAAAGTTTAGAACAAGGCTTAATTGAACCTTGTTTTTCTATTTTCTGCTTGAATCCAACAAATAACTTGTTTCTAGGAAAGCGATATTTCAGAACAAATCTATTCTGCATTCAATATTTCCCTTCATCAGAAGAAAAGAGATCGGAATGCAATAGTGTTCTTGAAAGATTATATGGTTGCCTGGAACTGATTAACGCTGAAACAGAATTGACCAGGGGAACAAAAATGAATGCGGAACTGGTTGATGGTGTTTTGAACTTCTTTGTGAATTATGACATGTTCGTTTACAAAGTTGAAGATGAAACACCAATGGAAGAATTAGAAATGAACACCAATGTGAAAGGGTGATGAAATTTGGCAACAAAAACAAACAATGTTGAAGAAGTTGTGAAATTTCCTAAAGAACAACTTCTTTCAGCTATAAAATACAGCAATCGGAAAGATGTTCTCGGTGTAGTCCTGAAAGATGGAAAAGAATATTCATTTGAAGAAGCAGATATTTTAATTGCTGATTTCATGAAAGGAGTGAAATAATATGGCTTTAGGCGGTGGAACTTTTGTCACACAAAATAAAGTGTTACCAGGTTCATATATAAACTTTATTTCTTTGGCAAAAGCTAGTGCAACCCTATCTGATAGAGGGATTGTAGCAATGCCCCTTGAATTAGATTGGGGTGTTGACGGTGCTGTTTTTGAAGTAACAAAAGGAGATTTCCAAAAAGATTCTTTGAAAATCTTTGGTTATGATTACACTCATGACAAGTTGAAAGGTCTTAGAGATTTATTTTCGAATATTAAAACCCTATTTGCTTATAAATTAACAAGTGGTGGGAATAAAGCATCAAATACATTTGCAACTGCAAAGTTTGGTGGTATTCGTGGAAATGACTTAAAGATTGTAATTCAAACAAATGTTGATGTTCCTGCTAAATTTGATGTTAAAACAGTTCTAGGAACAACTACTGTTGATATGCAAACTGTTGCAACATCAGCAGAACTTGTTGCAAATGATTTTGTAACATTTAAAACAGCGACCCTAACTGTTACAGCTTCCACACCATTAACTGGTGGAACAAATGGTACGGTGGATGGAACTGCACACCAATCATTCTTAGATAAAATTGAAGCATATTCTTACAATGCATTAGGTGTTGTGACAATAGAAGATACGATCAAATCATTATATGCAAACTTTACAAAAAGACTTCGTGATGAAGTTGGTCAGAAGTTTCAAGCGGTTATTTATAACAAGGCCGCTGATTATGAAGGTGTAGTCAATGTTAAAAACAAAGCTACTGAAAATGAACCATCACTTGTTTATTGGGTAACTGGTATCATTGCAGGGTGTGAAGTGAATAAATCCAATCTTAATAAAAAATATGATGGTGAATTTACAGTTGAAGCTGACTATACACAGGCACAATTAGAAGCAGCTATCAAAGCAGGTGAATTTACTTTCCATAAAGTAGGTTCGGATATTCGTGTTCTTTCAGATATTAATTCCCTTGTTACTACTTCTGATACTAAGGGTGAAGATTTCAAAGACAATCAAACTGTTAGGGTCATGGATCAGATTGGAAATGACATTGCTGTTCTATTTAATACTAAATACCTTGGTAATGTTCCTAATGATGCATCAGGTCGGATTTCATTATGGTCTGACATTGTAAAACATCATGAACAATTACAAGAAATTCGAGCGATTGAAAATTTCAGTGATAAAGATGTAACTGTTGACCAGGGTAACAGTAAAAAGGCTGTTGTTGTTGGTGATCGTGTGACAGTAGTTAATGCAATGGCACAACTTTACATGACTGTTGTCGTGGCATAAGAAAGGGTGAGAATGAATGAATAATGTTGTCATGAAAGCAAGAGATACCATTTCAGCAAAACTTGCAGAATGTTTCATTACCATCAGTGGTAATCGTTATAATTTCATGCAAATGATTGACTTTGAAGGTAAGATTGATAAAACAAAAACCAAAGTTCCTATTCTCGGTAAAATTATGGAATCTAACAAAACAGTTGGCCTTTCAGGTACTTTTTCGGGTACTGCCCACTATAACCAGTCTATTTTCCGTCAAGCTTTACTAGACTATAAAAATACTGGTGTTGATGCTTATTTTGAAATCCAAATTACCAATGATGATCCTGAATCATCAGCAGGTAGACAAACATTAGTATTCATTGATTGTAATACTGATGGTGGAATCCTATCAAAATTTGATGCTGATGGGGAATACTTGGATGAAGAAATTGAAGGTACTTTTGAGGACTTCAAAATGCCTGAATCCTTTACACTTCTCAACGGTATGCTTTAATTATTTTTCCCTACCCTTTGTTGGGTAGGGTTTTATTTTTGTTCGTCAAAATTAGAAAAGTGAAGGTGAATTTAATGTCAAATTTAAGTCGATTTTTAAAGAAAAATAAAATTCAAAAAGAAAATACAACATATCCTGCAACAAAATCACTGTTAGATGAAGAAGGAAAACCGTTATTATGGGAAATTAAACCTTTGAAAACAAAGGGTAATGAAGATATTCGTGAATCTTGTACGATTGAAGTTCCAGTTAAAGGGAAGCCGAACATGTTCAGACCAAAATTAAATACAAGTGCTTATATCGCTAAAATGATTATTGCTTCTGTTGTTGAACCAAATCTTTATAGTGCTGAACTTCAAGATTCTTACGGTGTAAAAACACCTGATGATTTATTAAAAGAAATGATTGATGATCCAGGTGAATACAATGAATTTGCTGCATTCATTCAAAAGTTCAATGGCTTTTCTTCTTTGGAAGATAAGGTTGAAGAAGCAAAAAACTAATCAATGAAGGTGATGGTGATGCAAATATTGCTTACTATTGCCTTCATAAACTTCACATGTTACCTTCCCAATTTATTTCATTAGATGAAAACGAAAGAGCATTTGTTATTGCTGCCATTCAAATAAAAATGGAAAACGATAAAAAGAAACAAAAAGAAATGGAAAAGAAAGCTAAAAAGAAATAAAAATACATATGAAAGGTAGGTGAAAGTCAATGGCTAGTATTAGAACCGCAATCGAATTAAATGATGCTATTTCAGCACCATTGCTTCATATTACAAATGCTTTGAATATGACGATTAGTGCCTTTGAATCAATGCAGAATACAGCAAACAATGCATTTGACCCTTCTACGTTTAACGGTGCAAGGGAAAATATTAACCAGGCAACCATTGCAGTAAATCAATTAAATGATGCATTGTCACAAGTGGTTACTCCTGATGTAGATATTCAAACTAATACATTACCACCACAAAATCCAGTAAATGTTCCAACAAATAATGCACCCTCCCAAGAACCAGTAAATGTTCCTGTTCAATGGCAATCTGACAATGTTCCTGTTTTTACGAATACAGGAATTGAACGATTTCAACAAGAAGTTCAATCAACTAACAATATGTTGAACAATTTGAACAATACACAAGAACAAATTGCACAACAAGCAGCGAATACTGATATTTTCCCTGATAATATGACCAGTGATTTAACTGCAATGACAGGAAGAATTCAAAACATTAGAACTGCGATTGAACGAATTGAAAGTAATCCATTAAATATGGGAACAGATATTGCAAACAGCGAACTGGAACAATTAAGAAGGTCATTAGGTCAGGCTGAACAACAACAAAATGACCTGAACCAAGCGGTTCAAAGAATGGATGTAGATGAAGCAAACCAAGCTTATTTGAGGTTATCACAAACAATTGGTGGTGCAGAACGACAAATAAGGGATAACGTAAATGAACAAGGTCAGTTCAATAATGCAATTCGGGATGGAACTTCTGCTGCAAGTAATCTTCACAATAAATTGATTGGAATAGCAGCAACATATTTATCATTCCAAGCAGTAGGGAATGTACTAAATATTTCTGACCAGTTAACACAAACTACTGCAAGACTTGATTTAATGAATGATGGACTTCAAACTACAAAAGATTTGCAGAATATGATTTTCCTTTCGGCACAACGGTCAAGGGCATCTTTTGCGGATACTGCTACTATTGTTGCTAAATTAGGGATGAACGCAAAGGATGCATTTAGTTCAAACAAAGAAACTATTGCTTTTGCAGAAAATTTGAATAAATTGTTTAACATTGCAGGTGCATCACAAGAAGAAATGGCATCAGCAAGTTTACAGTTGACACAAGCATTGGGTTCAGGTGTTCTCCGTGGTGAAGAATTAAATGCGGTGTTTGAAGCTGCACCAAACGTCATTCAAACGATTGCAGATTACTTAGATGTTCCTATTGGTCAAATTAGAAAGATGGCAGAAGATGGACAATTAAGTGCCAATATTGTTAAAAATGCCATGTTAAGTGCAACAGATGAAATCAATAAACAATTTGAAAGTATGCCCATGACATTCAGTCAAATATGGACTTCTATCAGTAATAACGCTTTGATGGCATTTCAACCAGTTCTTGCAAGATTAAATGAAATTGCAAATAGTGATAGATTTAATACAATGGTTGCAGGTGTAACAAGTTCATTAGTGTTTCTTTCGGGTGTTGTCGTTGAAATATTTAACATGATTGCAGGGATTGGTGCTTTCATAGTAAACAACTGGTCTATCATTGAACCGATTATTCTTGGACTTGCAACTGCACTTGGAATTTATACAGGTGCTTTAATTGTTTACAACACAGTTCAAGGTATCTCCAATGTGATCAGTGGAATAGCAGCATTTAGGTCAACTGTTCAAGCTGCTGCATTGATGATGCAAACTGGGGCAACCTTTGCAGCAACAGCAGCACAACATGGTTTGAATGCAGCATTGTTGGCTTCACCTATCACATGGATCATCATTGGTATCATTGCATTGATTACAGTATTTTATTTAGCCATTTCAGCAGTAAATAAATTTGCAGGTACAAGTATTAGTGCAACAGGAATTGTTGCAGGAGTGTTTGCTGCACTCGGTGCTTATATCTTTAATATTATTGCTTACTTATGGAATTTATTTGCTTCCATAGCTGAATTCTTTGTCAATGTTTGGACAAATCCAGTTTATTCGGTAAAAAAATTGTTTGCAAACCTGACAACAAATGTCCTTGATATGGCAATTAGCATGTCCAGTGGATTTGATTCAGTAGCAACGAACATTGCAAATGCTTTTGTTTCAGGTGCAAATATGGCTATTGGTGCAATTAACTGGATTATTGACGCACTTAATAATATCCCTGGTGTTGATATAGGTAAAATGGGATCAATGAAAGGTACAAGTTCTATTACTGGTACTTTGAACAACATTAAAAGCGGTATTAATAATTGGCTTGGTGATGAACCTGCAAATTATTGGACTGCACCAAAAATGGAAATGAAACAAATTTCCACTGCTTGGGATGCAGGTTATTCTTGGGGTCAAGGTGTTGAAGATAAAATTTCTAACTTCAATATTGGTGACTTATTTAATAGTAATATTCCTAATCCAAGTGATTATGCTAATTCAGGTATTAATCCAGGTGATTATACATCAGGTGCAGGTTCAGTTCCTTCTGACATTGCTGATACAGCCAAAAATACTGGTGCAATGAAAGATTCTATTGATATTTCATCAGAAGATTTAAAATACCTTCGTGATCTAGCAGAAGCAGAAGTGGTTAATAGATTCACTACTGCTGAAATCAAAGTGGAAATGACGAACCATAACAATATAAACAATGAAATGGATTTAGATGGTGTAGTTGATTACCTTGGTGAAGGTGTAAATGAAGCTATGGAAAAGGCAGCGGAAGGGGTGCATGATTAATGGCATATTATTTTTATTTAGATAAATTGTTATTACCCATTGCACCTTCTAAGCTTGACTTGAAAATCAATAATCAAAACAAATCACTTACTCTTATTAATGAAGGGGAAATCAATATATTAAAGAAAGCAAAGCTTACAGATGTTGACTTTGATGTTATGATTCCCCAAGTGACTTATCCCTTTGCTTTGTATAAAGATGGTTTTCAAAACGCTTCTTATTATCTTGATAAACTTGAATCTTTAAAGGTTAATAGAGAACCTTTTCAATTTATAGTAACTAGAACTCTACCAAATGGAAAAATGCTGTTTGATACCAATATGAAAGTTTCAATGGAAGATTATAGGATTATTGAACAAGCAAAAGAAGGTTTCGATTTGGTAGTTTCCATCAGTTTGAAGCAATATCGGGATTACGGAACTAAAACTGCAAATATTACTTTTACACAATCCAAACCAGTTGCAACGGTTCAAAAACCAAGACCTGCTACCACTTCACCTGCACCAAAACAAACAGCGAAAACTCATAAAGTTGTTAAAGGTGATACTCTTTGGGCGATAGCAAAGAAATTTTATGGAAGTGGTAATCAGTATCCAAAAATTTTCAATGCTAATAAAGATAAAATCAAAAATCCAAATCTGATTTATCCTGGTCAAGTTCTGACCATTCCAGTTTAGGAGGGTATTCAGATGAATGTTGAACTATTAATTCAAAATGGTAATAAAGTTTATGTTCCAGTTGTTGAAGAAGGGATTACCTGGTCAACGGAAAGGGCAGGAACACCAGGACAGTTGACTTTTAGTGTTGTTAAAGATGAAATTATTAACTTCACAGAAGGAAATGCGGTCAGGATGAAAGTGGACAATAAAAATGTTTTTTATGGATTTGTATTCACCAAAAAGCGTGATAAAGATGGGGTTATTACTGTTACCGCTTATGATCAGTTACGATATTTAAAAAATAAAGATACCTATGTTTATACGAATAAAACAGCAGGTGAAGTTATTAAAATGATAGCTTCTGATTTCAATATGCGAACAGGAACTTTGGAAAACACAGGTTATAAAATTGCATCAAGAGTTGAAGATAATGTGGCCTTATTCGACATGATCCAAAATGCATTGGATTTGACCCTTCAAAATAAAAAAGAAATGTATGTCATGTATGATGATTTTGGAAAGATTGCTTTAAAAAGTATTCAATCCATGAGGTTGAACCTTCTGATTGATGAAGAAACTGGTGAAAATTACAGTTACACTTCTAGTATTGATTCAGATACTTATAACAAAGTTAAATTGGTATTTGAAAATGAAAAATCAGGTAAAAGGGATGTTTATATTGCACAGGATTCAAAGAACATGAACGAATGGGGTGTTCTTCAATACTTCGACACGTTGAAAGAAGGGGAGAACGGAAAAGTAAAAGCTGATGCATTACTTCAACTTTATAATAAGAAAACAAGGAATTTGACCATCCAAAATGCATTTGGTGATAGCAGGGTTAGAGCAGGTTCAATGGTTATTGTTCAGCTTAATTTAGGTGATGTAAAATTAAATAATTTAATGCTTGTTGAAAAGTGCAAGCATAAATTTAATCTTAATGAACATTTGATGGACTTAACACTAAGAGGGGGTGAATTTGTTGCGTGATTTTAACGATCTATTAAAGATAATCAAAAAGGCAGCAGTTGAAGCAGTCAATGCTTCCAAACCTACCACTATTGTTTACGGTAAAGTCATCAGCATTTCACCTTTAAAAATAAATGTTGAACAAAAGATGACCTTAACTTCTGCACAATTAGTTCTAACAAGAAATGTGACAGATTATAAGGTTAATATGACTGTTGATCATGCTACTGGTTTCACAAGTGGTGGAAGCGGTGAAGCATCTTTTGCTTCACATAACCATGAGTATAAAGGGAAGAAAGAGTTTACTGTTCATAATGCTTTGACGGTTGATGAAGAAGTGATCATGGTTCAAATACAAGGTGGTCAAAAGTATATTGTGATGGATAGGGTGGTCACATGATACCTGGTACAAATGGTTTTTTGACAGAGGATTTTGAAATTGAAGAACAACCAAGTAAAACTTATCGAATGCATATTGAACAAAAGTTCATTAATGATTATTGTGATGAACAAAAAGCAATGGAACAAGCAGCATATAAAATTTTAAATACCGAAAGGTATCAATTTATCATATATTCTTGGAACTTTGGAATTGAAACACTTGATTTATATGGTGAACCAGTCACATATGTTTGTCCTGAATTACAAAGAAGAATTACAGAAGCATTAACCCAAGACACTAGGTTCTTGTCGGTTGATGCTTTTTCTTTTGATATTAGTCAAAAGAAAAAGGTTCATGCAACGTTTGTTGCCCACACCATATTTGGTGATATTGAATTAGAAAAGGTGGTGAATATTTAATGTATGAACATATTACTTTTGAATTTATCATGCAAAGAATGCTCGATAATGTATCAAATAGTTTCAATAAAAGGGAAGGTTCTATCATTTATGACGCACTCGCACCTGCTGCTATTGAACTTCAATTAATGTATATCGAATTTGACATTATTCTACAAGAAACGTTTGGTGATACTGCTTCAAGAGAATATTTAATTAGAAGGGCAAAAGAAAGGGGTATTGAACCATATCCTGCAACTTATGCCATTCTGAAAGGTGAATTCACACCATCCAATATCAATATCCCAATAGGTTCAAGGTTTAGTTTGAATGATTTGAACTATCACGTTAAAGAAAAGATTTCTGACGGTGTTTACCAATTAGAATGTGAAATTATTGGTGTTCAAGGAAGTCAATACTTTGGTGACATGATACCGATTGAATATATTGACGGATTAGAAACTGCAAGGATAACGGAAACACTTATTCCTGGAGAAGATGAAGAAGATACTGAAAGCTTACGTTCAAGATATTTTTCTTCGTTCGAAACAAAGGCCTATGGTGGTAATAAAAAAGACTATATTGACAAAACAAATTCCATTGCAGGTGTCGGTTCAACGAAAGTAACACCAGTTTGGAATGGTGGTGGAACTGTCAAATTAACCATTTTAAATTCAGAGTTCGATAAAGCAAGTTCAATTTTAATTGAACAAGTTCAAACAGAAGTTGACCCAACACAAGATGGTCAAGGACTTGGAATTGCACCTATTGGTCACATAGTAACGGTTGATACAGCAGACGAAATAATAGTAAATGTCACATCTACTATTACTTTTGATGATGGTTATTCTTTTACTAATTTAAAACCACAAATTGAACTGGTTATTTCAGATTATCTCCTTGAATTAAGAAAAGATTGGAAAAATCAAACAAATACGATTGTCAGAATCGCACAGATTGAAACCAAGATTTTAGGAATTCAAGGTGTTATTGATATTTCAAATACAAGAATTAACGGTTCAACTTCCAATTTGGTTCTGACTAATTATCAGATTCCTAAAATGGGGGGTGTTTCCTTATGATTAGGGATATTAATTTAATAGAATACCTTCCATTGTTTATTCAAGATTATAGGGAAATCGGGCAAATAATGAATGCTGAAAACCCTGAATTTCAATTACTAGCTGACGAGAGTGAAAGATTAAAGAATAACCAATTCATTGAAACAAGTAACTTAAATGGTATTGCTAGATTTGAAAAACTATTAAAAATCATTCCTTCTGTTGATGACACTTTGGAATCAAGAATTTCAAGGGTTTTAACAAGATGGAATGATGTTATTCCATACACATATAAAGCCTTCATTCAAAAAATGATGGTTTTATGTGATGGAATCAACTTCACAATTAACAATGATTTTAATGTCTACAAAATGGAGATCATCACACACCTTGAACTTTCAGGTCAAGTGGATGAACTTCAAAATTTACTTGGATATATTATTCCGTCAAACATTGAAATCACATCCAACAATGAAATTTATTGTGATAGCAGTACAAATTTATATGTTTTAGCAGGAATGGCAGCTTGTTCAATCGTTGAATTTTCTGATTCATATAAAGCTGATTTTAATATTCAAGGTAACTCAAATATTGGTGGTACTTATATTGGAACAGCACAAGTTACACTTTCTGATAACTATAATGAAACCGTCACAATCAATGGTACTGGTAAAACTGGTTCAAATGCTTCTGTTGTAGAAATTTCAGGAATTAATTAAAGAAGGGTAGGAATGAGAATATGGCTGAATTTAAACAGTTAATTATTACAGATAGAGGTCAAGCATTGATGGCGAAAATGCTTGCAGGTACAGGAAATGTTCTATTCACAAAGATCAGTGTTTCAGATACAACCTATACTGATGGACAACTTCCTGGTCTAACTTCATTATCAGGTGTCAAGCAAACTACATTAATCAGTAGAGTTATTAGAACAAATGATGTAGCTGTTCAAGTTGAAGGGGCGGTTACTAATACTGATTTATCTACTGGTTACTATATGAGGGCAATCGGACTTTATGCCATTGACCCTGACCTTGGTGAAATTCTTTATGCGGTAACTATTGCAAGTCAAGCCGGATATATGCCACCTTATAATGGAATTACAACATCAGGTGCTTTCTTTAAGCTTGTCACAACTGTTTCAAATGCTTCAAGTGTTTCACTAAATGTTGACCCTGCTGCTGTTGCAACTATTGGTGATATTGCAGATTTACAGAATAAAATTTCAGACCTTCAAGCATTTGTTGGATATACAGACAGTGACATTGTTGGTGTGGAAGTAGATTTTAAAAATAAGAAGTTTACTAGATTAGCAGGTGCAGTAAATAGAATACCAGGTTCAGGGTTCGACAACATCAATGCATTCGGTGGAAGAAAAAGATGTATTTTAGCTGATGATGGTAAGGTTCTAGCGTATTATGGTGAAGCTGCATATACGGAAACTGGTGCTTTATTACAAGCAGTTACAAAGGGCGGTACTACTTATGCAGTTGGAACAAAAGTTCAAGTCATGGTTGAACAACCAAAATTCTATTACAAGGTAGTTCCATTACAACTTGATAAGGTTGAATATAAAGAAATCAATACGCTTGCAATTACAGCAGTTCCAACATCAGATGGAAATGTGACTATCAACCTTGATGGTAAAGATTTCACAGTTGCAGTTGCTACAAGTGATAACACAACATCTTTAGTAGCAACAAAAATCAGAGCAGCATCATTTACAGGATGGACAACTGGTGGATCAGGTTCATCAGTAACATTTACAGCTATTGATTCAGGTGAAAAAGTAACTGCTACATTTAACGGTGGAACAACTGGTGTTACTGCAACAGTGACTAAAACTGTTTCGGGTAAAGTCGGTAAAGGATTCCACATGAGAAAAGCAAGATATTATATTTCTGATGTGAAGAAGGTAGGATTTAAACTTCACCCTGCTTTTATTAGTAACGGTAAAGAAAAGAATTTCATTTACCCATCAGCATTTGAAGGATCAGTCTTTGATAAATCAGCAGGTGTATATTTGTTAGCTGATGAACAGATAGTTGATTTTACTGCTTCAACTGGTGACTTACTATCATCCATTGCAAATGCAAAACCAACATCAGGTGTGACACAAACAGGTGCAACAAGAAGTGGATTCAGAAAATTAGCAAACAATCGTGGTACAGGTTGGCAGCAGGCATATGCTGCAATAGTTGCTGCAACACAGTTATTGTTTACAATCGAATATGCTTCCATGAACACACAGTCCAAGATTGGAAACGGTGTTCAAAAGACTGATGATGCTACATCTAATATGGCTGAACTTACTGGTGCAACCACAAACCTTGGAAATTCATCAGGTGCAGTAACAAATACAAATGGATTTAATGTTGTCACTTATCGTGGGGAAGAAAACTTTTGGATGAACATTTGGAAGTTTGTTGATGGTCAGAATATTGAAGCTAAAAACATGAATAATCTTTATGTTGCTGATAATGCATTTGCCGATGACATAGGAACATCACCATATAAAGATGCAGGAATTACATTGTCAAGAAAAGATGGCTATATTTCAGCATTCGGTTACAATGAAGAATTTGACTGGTTGTTCTTCCCTTCTGAAACAACAGGTGATAGTTCACTTCCAGTTGGTGATTACTTCTATCAGAATCACACATACAATGGATGGTTGATCGCTCGATTGGGCGGTAGTTGGACTTATTCTTCTTATGGTGGTGGTTTCTGTTGGAGTGTGACTTATGCTTCTTCTAGTCGTGGTCGGGATGTCGGCGGTCGCTTGGTGTATGTACCTGATGCAGCATAAGACTGACATAGAATAAAAATATTGAAATAAATTTGGGCAATCAGGGTGTTGATACAACCAAGAAGTCAGACACAAAAGAAAAAGCCATTATAGTTAATCACTCAATTAGGCAGTAATTGGAATAATTCTTCTAATAGTGGTAGTTTCTATTGGAATGTGAATAATACTTCTTCTAATCGTAATCGGAATATCAGCAGTCACTTAGTAAATGCATAAAATTAATCTTAAAAATGTGAAACCTGATTGCCCTACCTCTTGGTAAAACATAAAAAGAATTGAACTGTATTGGTAGACTTTGAACTTTCAAAGGTTGAAGATTCGGTTTGATAATGTGCATACAAAGGATAGTCATAAATGAAAAGACATGGGTATTTATACGAAAAAATTTATGATATGGACAACCTAATCCTTGCACACCAAAATGCTAAAAAGGGAAAAGGATGGTACAAAGAAGTTCAGATGGTTGATGCAAACCCCGAATATTATTTTAGTTTGCTTCAAGAAATGCTGATTAATAAAACGTACCAAACTTCAAACTATGAAACATTCATCAAGAATGATAGCGGAAAAGAAAGAGAAATTTTTAAATTACCCTATTTCCCCGACAGAATATGTCAGTGGGCAATATTACAAATAATTGAACCGCTACTATTAAACAATTTCACCAAGGATACTTATTCAGCAATTCCAGGAAGGGGAATTCATCTTTGTTTCAATAGATTATGTGATGAAGTTCAGAATGATGTTCCAGGGTCACAGTATTGTTTAAAAATTGATGCAAAGAAGTTTTATCCATCTATCAACCACACAATCTTAAAAGAAAAATATAGAAGATTGTTCAAAGATTCTGACCTTCTTTGGTTACTGGATGAAATCATTGATTCTACACCTGGTGACACTGGAATTCCTATTGGAAATTATCTGTCACAATACAGTGGTAACTTTTATTTTTCAGAGTTTGACCACTGGATAAAAGAAGTCAAACGTGTAAAGCATTATTTCAGATACATGGATGACATAGTAATCCTTGGAAACAACAAAGAAGCACTTCATCAACTTAGAAAAGAAATAGATGAATATTTCAAAACAAAATTGAAGTTAAAAATCAAAGAAAGTTGGCAAGTGTTCCCTACATTTGTGCGTGGAATTGATTATGTTGGATACAGGATATTTCTGAATTTTAAACTTCTTAGAAAATCCACTTGTAAGCAATTCAAGAAGAAAATGATTGCAATTAATAAAAAGCGGATAGAAGGAAAAGAACTAAATTATTCAGAATGGTGTTCAATCAATTCCTATAAGGGATGGTTGATTCATTGTGATAGTTATAGATTAATAGAAAAATATATTGAACCAATTCAACAATTTGCAGATGATTATTATTTGCAAAACATTTATATGAAGGGTGGAATACCTGCATGAAAGATTATGGAAAAGTAAGAAGCACTGTTCAACCTGAACCATTAGTGATTGATGAATTTAACGTTTGGGTTTATTCCAACATTACACAAGTTGAAGAAAATGATGGGGATAACACTTTCACTGGCTTTGAATATGACATGGTTCAGTACGAAAAAGATGAATACATCAGGATCATGGCTGAACGAAACAGTAATACGGAAAGTACGCTTGATTCATTGTTAACAGAAATTCTTCCAAGTCTAATGGTTTAATTGAAAGGTGGTGATAAATAAATGAGTGCTTTCATTGCAAGGATGATTGAACAAGCTGCAAAGGTTTCAATCGCAAATGGTAAAGAAAAATACAAAGCATATTTTGTTAATACCGCATTATATGTGAACTGGAAAACAGAAGTTGACACAATTCTTGAAACTGATGGATATACAGAAGTAATTGTTTCCAACTAAATTACAAATTAAAAACCCTTATTTGACGGTAAATGTCGGATAAGGGTTTTTTGTATTCTATCATGCCATTCAAGGGGGAAATGTGTCTAATGACTATTGAAGTTGCGTTATTAATTTCAGGACTTTCCCTGGCTTTCGGAATTTATTCAGGCATCAACAACATGAAAAGAAATCAACGAACAGATACCAAAGCAGAAGCAAGTGAATTGACAACTGTCATTGTGAAACTTGAAAACATTGGGAATGGAATCACCGAAATAAAAAGTGAAATGAAAAATGTAAAAAATGACATTAAAGAAAGTCGTGAAAGGCTTATTAAAGTTGAGGAATCAACAAAACAGGCACATAAACGGTTGGATTCGCTTGAAAAGTACAAAAGGCCTTCTGATTCAGATAAATAAAGGAGATTTTTAATATGGAAAAAATTTTAATTTTCGCAACGGTTATTTTACCGATTGTCACAGCTTTGGTTGAACTGGTTAAACGAACAGTTAGTTTGTCAAAAAATATTATTCCCTTAGTTAGTTTACTAGTTGGTTTGATTATTGGTGCAGCAGCTTATCCATTCACTGACATGGAACTTGTATTGAGGTTGTGGGCAGGTGGATTTGCAGGTTTAGCTGCAACTGGATTATTTGAATTAGCGATTAACAAACGTGAAGGAAACACCAAATAAGGAAGGTGACAAATCATGCAAGTTATTAAAAACTTAGTTGACCAAAGTAAATATGGAATTAAGTGTCCATATGAAATGGATGCTGAATTCATTGTTGTTCATAATACTGCAAATGATGCAAGTGTAGTAAATGAAATTGCTTATATGATTAGAAACAATAATCAAGTTTCATATCATTATGCGGTGGATGACAAACAAATTATTCAAGGTATTCCTGAAAATCGTAATGCCTGGCATGCAGGTGATGGTGGAAGTGGGAAAGGTAATAGAAAGGGATTATCCATTGAAATTTGCTATTCCAAATCAGGTGGAAATCAATTCATTGCTGCTGAAAAGTTAGCTGCGAAATTCATTGCTTTCAAGTTAAAAGAAAAAGGTTGGGGCATTGATAAAGTTAAAAAACATCAAGATTTTAGTGGAAAATACTGTCCACATAGAACCCTTGATATGGGTTGGGATAGGTTCTTGAACATGATTAAAGCTGAATTGAATACATCAGCACCTAAACCAAGTCAATCTTCAACTGGTTCACTTTATCGTGTTCAGACTGGTGCATTTAAAGAAAAATCAAATGCTGATATATTATCACAAAAAATAAAAGCAGCAGGATTTGATACTTATATAGTTCAAGATAGTGGATTATATAAAGTTCAGGTAGGTGCTTATGGTGAAAAATCAAATGCAGAAGCTATGGTTTCAAAATTAAAAGCAAAAGGCTTTGATGCTTTCATTACCACGCAATCAGGACAAGCTGTTGCATCTAGTCCACCTCCAATTAAAGTTATTGGTGTTGGAAGTAAGGTTAAAGTTCGAAATGGTGCAAAAACTTACAGTGGTGGCGGTGTGTCATCTTTTGTTTACAAAAGTGTATACATTGTGGATGAACTGAAAGGTGACAGGGCAGTTCTCGATAAAAAAGGAATTTGCACACCATTCAAGGTATCTGATCTAATTCTTCAATAACGTAAAAGAAGCCATGCTAAATAAATAGCATGGCTTCTTGTTATAAGGAAACATTCATTGGTTGTACTTGTGGTTTTAGTTTACGGAACATATCAACAAATTGACCTGCACCAAGAAAATCATTTGTTCTAAGAACAATGGTCTTTTCTTCTTTTGAAAAATAATTAATGATAACAAAGTGCGTTAAATTCTTTTTCTCTTTTGTTTTAACCCTTCCACCTACCATTGCCCCGATTACCCCAAATGTTGCAGCACCAATGACCATTCCAGGTAAAGACTGCTGAATGATCTTCTCCATTTCAACTTCATTTTTATAATCAATCAAAGTGATTTTTGACATATCAATTGTAAATTCTTGTTTTGTAGATGCAACGATTAAAGTTACATTTTCGGGTGTTAATTTAACAACTAAATCTGAACCTTCTGATACTGGTAATCCTTCGACTAAATTTACCCCAATTACTTTTTGAGTGACCTTTTTTCTTCCAAACATGGCTTTCACCTTTCCTTTTTCATATTTTACCTTGAACATGGAACATTACCTTGAACAGACTAAAACCTTGATTTATCAATGGTTTGACCATGAATAATGTTATAAGTGTTCAAGGTTCAAGATGACTCTCTATATATACTTATTTTTAGAGTATATTATTATATGTTTCTATAATAACTTTATTTTTACTAATTCACATAATAATTATTAACTATCTTGAACAAATTGAACAGATATTAAACAAACTTAGTAACCATAGGTATTTGAATCTGTTCAAGGTGTATTGTTTTCATCTTGAACCATATTGAACACATCTTGAACCACCCCTTAATGGATATATTTCTACACTTGGTTAAAAAGTCCTTTATTTTTCCCTGTCATAAATCGGTCATACCGGTCATACCTTGTTATCAGGAGGTGCAAAATGAGTGAAAACAAGGTAAGAAAAACTATTTCACTAAATCGAACTAATCCTGATGATCTAAAAATAATAAATAAAATTGAACAGCCTGATTTTAATTTTAATGAATTTTCAAGAGAAGCAATGTTGGAAAAAATTCAAAGGGAAGAAAAAACCAAATTTAAAGTTGTCCAGGAACGAACAAAAGAAGGAGGTATTAAAATAGTCGTGGGGTAGTCATACCGAACATGCGACCCCCTCCCTCTTAACCCCTTTTGTTACATTGTTACACGTTTGACATTGGTAATTGTCATGACAAATGGAAAGGGGATTTTTTAAGATGATAGAGGGGAAAGGGTTAGGAAACAAAAAAGTTAATCGGGTTAATCTTTCATTGACGAACAAATCAAACAATAAATTGAACAAGCTTGCAACAGCTTGTAATATGAAACCAACCACCCTGGCTTGTTTGCTGCTCGAAATAGGATTGGATTCCAGTGATCTTATTAATAAGTTACAAGATGAATATAATGTTCACAATGCTTATCGGGTTGTTCTTGTGAAGGACTTTAGAACTAATGAACTTCAATACGTTTTGAATGAAAGGTGGTAGATAAATTTGGTGGATTGGATTAGTTTTATATCAGGTAGTGTAATGACTGTATTTGCTTTTGGTCTTTTCAATTCTGACAAAGAAGATGTGGAAGAAGATGAAAATGAAGAATATGAAGATGAAGATAATGATGAAGTGGAAATAAATTATTTCAAAGGAAAGACTGCAATAATGAGTTGTCAAACATGCCGTAAATTGAAAAAGCATTCAGAAGTTAAACCTAATTTGTGGCAATGTCTTAAATGTAAAAGACATACGGATTTAAGATAAATAACCTCGAAACAACCTCAAAATAACCTCAAGTTTTCTTCATTACTTTTTAGTGGTATTACCCCCTACTTATTGAGATAAGAGGGGGGTAATACCCTTACTTTTTAGTATTGCCCCTTTTCGTTGAGTGCCAAGGGAAAGGATCATCTGAAATAGGTATTTTCACTTCAATTGGAATTCCGTTAAACACTTCTGTAATTAAAATTAGTTTATCTTCATAAAGAATCCCTGTTGGAAAAAGTGTTCCCATTAATTGTGCTTTTTCTAAATTTGTTAATTCAGTTTCAATATTTTGGGTTAGTTCAATGTACTGATATAGATTTTCATAAGTAAAGGAACTTGATTCAATCGCTTCAAATTTCCTTTTATGTTTTTCTAATTCTTCTTCCTGGATAGTTAATTTTGAGTTCAATTCTTTTTCTTTTTCCATGTACTTATCTTTATTTAGTCCACCTGATAAATATAAATCCAATAACCTTTCAGCAGAACTTCTTAGATCAGTTAAATCCTTTTCCATAGATTTTATTTTGTTTTTCAAATTTGAAATTTCTTCTTCATTATGGTCAATATTTATATATTCTTTTGCTAATTCTTCACTGACCAAAATATTTTTTAACGCTTTTAAAATATTTTTATCAAAACGTACAGAATTAATATTAATATCACAAATCGAACCATCCTTAATTCTTAACTTTCTTCCATGTTTAGCATAGTAGAGTGGACTTTTTTTAGTTCCATGCGTGGCAATTAAAATTTTCCTTCCACATTTCCCACATGTTAAGTTAGTTCTTTTAAGCATATGAATATTTTCTGTATTTTTTCTTCCTGAAACACTAAATTGTTCACCACGTTTTTTTCTTTCGATTTGAAGTTTATTGTAAGTTTCTTCTGTTCTCATTGGTTCATAGACAGGTGCAGCAATTGTTTCACCTGTACTAAAATCCATTTCTTGAATACCATGAAAGGCTTTGGAAATTAACCTGGTATGCACTAAATGTTCATTCCACTTTCTACCTGTTGGTGTTTTTGATATTTCATTTAGACGATCACTAATGAGTTTCATCCCTAATTGTTCATTCAGGTATAAATTATCTATGAATGGAATAACCCATTTCCATTCTTCTTTTGCTTCATATTTAGCAGTTTGCCTATTATACCTATATTCAAACGGTGATTGACCCCAACCTTTACCTTCCCTTAACCTTTGTCTTTTCCCACGCATCATGGCACGAACAATGCCTTTTTTCTGACGTTTAGCAATCAAGTTTTTAATATCTGATATGAATTCATCATCTTCATTTTCCAAGTCAATAAGATTACCTGGTTCAGCTATTTTTACACCATTTTCACGCAATGTACTTTTTAGATATTCCCAGGCGATAGTATCAAGTCGGGATAATCTATCTTGTTCAACGACAAGAACAACATCAATTCCACCATTTTCAACAAGATCCAATAAAGCATTCAATCCATCTTTACTAAGTTTCCCACCACTATCAACATCTCTAAATTCATCAATCAAAGACCAACCCATTTGATTTACATATTTATTTAATTCCGTTTTTTGTGCAGGTAAACTGAATTTCTTTTCTTGCAGCTTGGTTGAAACTCGGTAATAGTTGGCAACCCTCATGTAAATACCTCCCTAAAGAAAATAGGTGGGAGCGACCCACCTATTGGTTAAATATCTAGCTAGAGATTTAATCTAATTCGACAGTGTAAAGAACCACTTTTCCATGTATTTTTAGACTTTCATTTTCATCTGATACTATGTAATCAGTGAATCTTGAATCATGTGAATCAGGTCTAAAAATAATCTGATGGTCATGTCTATAAATTCTTTTAACTGCATAATCACTTTCATCACTGTAAACCACAATGTCACCATCTTTTAAATTTTCCAGTGCAACTTGGCTTACAGCAATCAATGAACCATGTGGAAATACTCTATTCATTGATTCTCCATTAACCTTCATAATGAAAAGATTGCGATTACCTGCCCATTTCCCCATAAGTACATCAGGAATAGTTATTTCTTCAACATTATCCTTGGTAATCGGTTCAACATTACTTGGTAGGCCTGCTGAAATAGAAATTGGATAGTATGGATATTCTGATGTTAGGTCTTTACCGTTTTCATCACACCATCCCATCAAATATGCTGGTGAAACATTCAATGCTTCTGCTAAAGGTGTTATTACATTAACAGTCATATTTTCAATGTCATCACTTTCATATCTATAAATGGTAGCTCGGTTTTTTCCTACTTTATCAGCTAGTTGATCAGCCGATAATTTCAATTGTTTTCTTCTCTTTTTTATTCGTTCCCCGACAGTCATTTTCTCACCTCCTGTAATTAATATTATAGTAAAAGTCGCAAATATGCAACAAAATAATGAAATGCGAAAAACTTTTTTGTATTTCGTGCGATTAATAGTTGACTATTTAAGAAATATGTCTTAATATAAAATTAATCGCATGGGATGCGACAAAAAAGAAAGGGCGGTGAAATGATGAATATCAATAAATTAAAAGCAAAAATAGTGGAAAAAGGTTTAAATGTAAGTAAGTTAGCAGATATGATGGAAGTTGACAGAAGTACACTCTATCGTAAAATGCAAAATGGTGGAGAATCTTTCACAGTGAAAGAAGTTAATTCAATTGTTGGATTATTGGAGTTATCACCAAATGAAGCCGTAGAAATTTTTTTTGGTGATAAAGTCGCATAACATGCGACAATGAGGAGGTTAACATGTTACCAGTTGATTTAGACATTCTCAAAAAAAGAGAAGAAATTCCAATGAAATTGGCTGAATTATCTTATTCAGATGCTAATTCAGCCATTGAATTACTTAGAAAATGGGGAGAAAAAGCCTCACCCATCACAGTTTTACACAAAGAGATATGTAAATGTCTTAAAGAATCAGGAGTGAATCAATAAAGGGAGAGATTAAAAAATGAATGAAGTCAAAATAAAAGGATATTCGAAGCTAACAGATCAGCAAAAAGAATTGTTTCTTAGTGTCCATAAAGCACATATGCGTGCAATGGGTACGGAAAATCAGAAAAAGTATGCACTTGAAAATGTCGTTAAGGTTGCATGGGATAAAAAAGACCAAACCGTAAATGTCTATTATGAAGATAATTGGTGGCATTACGACAAGAGAGGATGTTGGTACTAATGTCTGTAACTATTCCAAGTCATATCGTAAATGATCGTTACTGGAAACCAGTGCTGCATCTTTTCCAAAATCAATACAAACTGAAAAGCGTATTTACTACCAAGTATTTTGATTTGGAAGAAGGAACAATCAATATTACTGGATTGAAAAGAAATGCTGCACCTTGGTCACAATCTGAAAAATTCATGCTGAATTTGGCACTGCACCTTTTTAACGAAAGAAACAAATTCAATTTAAGTGACATGGATTACCTGGATGATTATAACAAAAAACTAGCAATGGAAGCTATCACTTACAGGTTTTTCAGGTAATGAAATTAGATTTCGTAAATGTCGATAACTCTAAACTTGGTGATCATGCTAAAAAATTAGTCATTCAGCATATAGAAAATCCAAAAATGTTTTGTGCAGAAATTGTTCTAGCTTCTTTGGTAAATGAATGTTTTAAGCAGGAGATTCAAAAAATTAGAGGTTCATAACCTCAATTTTTTTGGCGAAAGTTGCAAAAATTGTTGTCGAAATTACGGAAAACTTGCAAGACCTTTTATTTTTTGACAAATCTGCGAAAAATGTTGTCGTAATAAAGAACAATTTGTTCCTTATAAATTTATTGTCGAAAGGAGATTAGAAGAATGCCAGTTTCAAAGGAACTCTTAAACTATGTTTCAGATGGAGATTTGCACACAGTTCTTGATAATGTTCAGTATTCTACCAATTTAAGAGAAATCGTTACTATCGGTTACATGATGGAACATTATGAAGGGGAATAAGAAGTCAAATTTGAAAGGTGGTGAAATAAATGAATTTTTCTGAACGATTAAAAAAGGTCATGGATGAAAAGAACATGACACAAGCTGAACTTTCTTCTTTAACTGGAATTGGTAAATCATCAATCAGTCAATACCTTTCAGGTAAAAATGAACCAAATCAAAAGAGAACTGAACAAATTGCAGATGCACTTCAATGTTCTGCTGCTTATCTAAACGGATTAACAACATGCAGTGATCCAACAGATGAACCAAATGGATTGAAGAATGTTTCAGTTGATGAAGCGGCAAAAAGACTTGGTAAGTCCAGGGATTTTATTAGGGTAGGGTTGCAGAAGGGAATTCTTCCTTTCGGTGTAGCGGTTCAACTTTCATCAAAGTATTCCTATCATATTTCACCAAAATTACTAGATGAATACATTGGTAAGTAAAGAAAAAGCACCAAAGGAACTGCCATTCCAAATGGTGCATTCAATAAAAATATACTTAGTTTCATGATAAATGAAAGGTAGGGGTAAATCAATGGAAGTTGTTAAAGGATTTAAGGTTTTTAACCCTGATTGGACATGCAGAGGGTTTCAATATGAAGTAGGTAAAACATTTGAAGAAAATATCAGTCCTAGCGTTTGTGATAGAGGTTTCCATTTCTGTAAATTACCAAATGATTGCTTCAATTATTATTCATTTGACCCTAATAACAAGGTTGCAGAAGTTGTTGCCCTTGGTGAAGTTTCAGAAGAAGGGGATAAATGCAGCACCAATAAAATTCAAATTGTTAGGGAAGTTCCTTGGTCTGAATTACTAGATTTAGTCAATATAGGAAAAGGAAATTCCGGTCATTCCAACAGTGGTAATCGCAACAGTGGTGATTGGAACAGTGGTCATTCCAACAGTGGTGATTGGAACAGTGGTGATTGGAACAGTGGTCATTCCAACAGTGGTGATTGGAACAGTGGTGATTCCAA